>OKRW01000075.1_pt1 | contig 93147 bp, 107 predicted proteins | sample 1601151 | NCBI WGS metagenome assembly OKRW01 (sample SAMEA3541471, study PRJEB24748) | human gut metagenome | biome: human gut; feature: human-associated habitat; material: faeces | place: China | collected 2012 | reverse complement strand
AACGAAGTGGGTCTCGTTTGAGAGCGTGTCAAAAATACTTTTTTGACACGCTCAAGACCACCGGCGTAGCCGGTGGTCTTGACTCTGCCGCCGAAATTGCTTTGGCGGGGGGAGATTTTATCGATTTTTATTCGCCGATGCGGTAGACGCGCCCCTTTTCCTTGGCGATCTTGTGCGCGTTGAACGCCGCCGGTACCGCGCCGATGGCCGAGAAGAGATAGAGCGTAATGAGATTGCTCCGGTAGGCGTCGGCGTCCACCAGCTCGTGCATCCACGCGAACGCCTGACCGAAGGAGAGATCCAGCTCCCGCGATGCCGCGATCGCAATGTCCATACGGTTGCCGAGATAGACCGCAGCGAGCATCACGACGACGCTCACGGCGATGCCGAGAGCGGAGAGCTTGCCTGCGCCGCGGCGGTAGCCGCCGATGGTGCAGTAGCCGAGCACCATGCCGGAGATCGCCGCAACATACCCGAGCTGACCGATGAGCACGATCGCCGCCGCGCCGATCAGCCCGCCGATGAGCGCGCCGAGGATGCCGCGGCCGATGTTTTCGGGCGTTTCGGCCTGAATGCGCTCGTTTTGATCCGCCTTGCGGCTGAGCTCCGTAAAGAGCGCCGGCGCGACAAGCTGCGGCACGCCGCTCGTCATGCAGCCGACCGTTTCGCCGACGGCGTGGGAGATCTCGCAGCAGTTTTCGTAGCCGTTTTCATGCAGGAACGAGAGAAGCTCCGGCAGGAGCGTGTGGATCTTCCCGGCATAGCTTTTCGCCGCAGCGCCGGGGCGGAGGGAAAAGATGACGCGCGTCCCCGCCGTTTTGCAGCCGGAGAGCTCCGGCCGCGCCTTGACAAAGTCGCGGAAGCTCTCTTTATCCGGCTCTTCCCCGCCGCGGAGAACGGAGACGACAAGCTCGTTGCGCCCCATCAGGATCAGGAACGTATATTCCCCGCGCGTGCCGCAGTAGGTCGCGCCGTCGTGCGCCATGGAAAGGCCTTCCTGCTGAAGCAGCATATCCGAAATCTTCATGCTTTTTCGTCCTCCTCCGGCGCGTTGAGCGCGGCGATCTCTTCGGGGGTGAAGTTGTACACGGCGTCGCAGAACTGGCAGCGCACCTCGATATCCTTCTGCTCCTCGCGCAGCGACGCGAGATCGTCCGCGGAAAGGCTCGCGAGCGCGCCGAGCACCCGCTCGCGGCTGCAATAGCACTTGTACGCCATATCGCTCTCCGCCGTTTTGTGCCATGCAAGGCCCTTGAACACCTGCGCGATGACCGTCTCCGCGCCGTCCTCGTCGAGGATGGTCGTAAGCTGGTCCATGAGGAAGATGTTGTCCTCCAGCGCCTTGACCGTCTCCTCGGCGGCGTTCGGCATGAGCTGCATGATAAAGCCGCCCGCGGCCTTGACGCTGCCGTCCGGATTCACGAGCACGCCGAGCGCGCACGCCGAGCCGAGCTGGTCGCTCTCGGTGAGAAACGCCGCGAGGTCCTCGGCGATCTCGCCGCTCACAAGCGCGGAGGAACCGGAGTACGGCTCGCGCAGGCCGATGTCGCGGCTGACCGTGAGAAGTCCCTCCCTGCCGACCGCGCCGGAGACGTCGAGCTTGCCGTCCCGCTCGCGGATGGGAAGATCGACCTCGGGGTGGGAGACGTAGCCGCGCACATTGCCGGCATTGTCCGATACCGCGAGGATCGTGCCGATCGGCCCGCCGCCCTGGATGCGCAGCGTGAGCGCGGCGTTGTCCTCCTTGAGCATTTCGCCGAGGAGCGACGCGCCGCAGAGCGTGCGGCCGAGCGCCGCCGTGCCGACGGGGTGCAGATGGTGGATCTCTCTCGCACGCTCGACCATGTCGGGCGCGGTGATGACGGATATTTTTGCCGTGCCGTCGTTCGTGACGGCGCGAAGAATTTTGCCCATGGTTTTTTCTCCTTTTAGAAATTGACTTGCAAATGGCTCTGTGGGAAAGGCTCCCTTGTGTAAAGGGAGCTGTCAGCCGTAAGGCTGACTGAGGGATTGTCGTTTGACGAAGCACGCGACAGTCTGCAATCCCTCCGTCAAAACCTGCGGTTTTGCCACCTCCCTTTGCACAAGGGAGGCATTGGTTTCTTTTTACTCCTTCACGCACTCGGCGGTGAAGAAGAGCCGTCCCTGGTTGTGCTGCGGGCCGTCCGTAAAAAGGCGGATGCTGCCGAAGCCCGCATCGACGAGGTGCTTTTCCAGCGTTTCCGGCGTATAGATATACTCCGTATGCTCTTCCTGCTCACGGCGGTAGGTCTGCCCTTTGATGCGGCGGAAAATGTCCATGCCGTAGCGCAGCTCGTTTTCCACGACCTCCGAGCGCCAGAGACAGAGCGTATCGTCCTCCTCGTCCACGAAGCACTGCCCGTCGAGCGAGCGCATATGCCCCGGCGAGAGGAAGTCAAAGCAGAGCGTGCCGCCCGGCGAGAGAAACAGATGCAGCCGCCGGAACACCTCCGGAAGCGTTTCGGGCCGCATATAGTTCACGCCGTCGAGCGAGCATACCGCGGCGTCCACGGTGTCGTAAAGATCAAGTTTCTCCGCCCGCTGGCAGAGAAGCATCGGCGCAACAACGCCCTCCGGCAGCTCGCAGAGCTTCTGCTGGAACACCGAGAGCATTTCCTCCGAGGCGTCCACGCAGATCATCTCATACCCGTGTTCAGCCAGAAGCAGCGAGAGCGTACCCGTGCCGCAGCAGAGATCCAAAACCGTATGAACGGCCCTGCCGCTGTGGGCAAAGGCCGTTTCATACCATGTCTCCAGCGCTTCGTACGGCACGTCTCCGGTCAGCGCGTCATAGCGCGCGGCGAGAGGTCCATAGCACTGGCTCATTTTTCTCCCGCTTCCTTCTCTTCTTCCGTTTGCTGCTCCTTCAGACGGCGGAAGGCTACGCTGTAGCCGTCCTCGCCGTACTGCAGTGAGCGGTTCACGCGGCTGATCGTTGCGCTCGAAGCGCCGGTCTTTTCCAGTATGTCGTTATAGATCATGCCCTCGCTGAGAAGCACCGCCACCTGATAGCGCTGCTCCATCGCCTGCAGCTCGGATACCGTGCAGAGGTCGTCAAAGAACTTCATCAGCTCTTCCACGGTATTGAGCGTAAGGATCGCCTTATACATTTCCTCGTTGCGCGGTTTTTTCAAGTGTTTGTTCATACAGCGTTTTACCTGTACCCTTTTTCATTTTAGCTTATTAGCTAATAACTGTATTGTAACGCGCGGCGGCAAAAAAGGCAAGATGGAGCTTTACACGATTTAAAGAGTGATTTTTGGTGAGAATGTTATTGCCGAGCGGCGGAAAATACGGTATGATAGATACAAATTAAAATAAGGGAGGTTTTTTCCGTGATCCCACCTTCCGGAACGATCGCATTCTGGGTCGTGGCGCTCGTCGTGTTTCTCATCGTTGAAGCCGTGACCGCGGGACTTGTATCCATCTGGTTCGTTTTCGGCTCGCTCGTGGCGCTCATCTGCGCGGCGCTCGGCGCGGCGGTGTGGCTCCAGATCTTCTGGTTCGTCATCGTCTCCGTCGCCACGCTCGTTCTCACGCGGCCGCTCGTGAAGCGGTATGTGGACAGCCGGAGCGTCGCTACCAACGCCGACCGCAGCATCGGCCGCGCCGCCGTTGTCACCGAGCGCATCGACAATCTCGCCGCCACCGGCGCCGTAAAGCTTGACGGCGTTGTGTGGACCGCGCGCAGCACCGACGATGCCGTCGCCATTGAGACCGGCGAGCGCGTCACCGTCCGCGCCATTGAGGGCGTAAAACTCATCGTAGAGCGCAGTGTGCGCTGAATTTGCATTGTATTTTAATAAGGAGGAAATCCCATGATCGTATTAGCCATCATTCTCGTGCTGGTGCTCGTACTCATCATCACGAACCTGTGCGTCGTACAGCAGGCGCAGGCCTACGTCATCGAGCGTCTCGGCGCGTACAGCACCACGTGGGGCAAGGGTCTCCATGTGAAGCTGCCGTTCATCGAGCGCGTGGCGCGCCGCGTCTCGCTCAAGGAGCAGGTCGCAGACTTCCCGCCCCAGCCCGTGATCACGAAGGACAACGTCACCATGCAGATCGACACCGTTGTCTACTTCCAGATCACCGACCCGAAGCTCTATACCTACGGCATCGAGCAGCCGATGGTCGCCATCGAAACGCTCTCCGCCACGACGCTCCGCAACATCATCGGCGATCTGGAGCTTGACCAGTGCCTCACGAGCCGCGACATCATCAACAGCAAGATGCGCGTCATTCTTGACGAGGCTACCGACCCCTGGGGCATCAAGGTCAACCGCGTGGAGCTCAAGAACATTCTCCCGCCGCGCGAGATCCAGAGCGCGATGGAAAAGCAGATGAAGGCCGAGCGCGAACGCCGCGAGGCCATTCTCCGCGCCGAGGGTGAAAAGCGCGCCGCCATTCTCGAGGCCGAGGGCGAAAAGGAATCCGCCATTCTCCGCGCCGACGCGAAGAAGCAGGAGCAGATCCTTGAGGCCGAGGGCCGCGCCGCCGCGATCCTCGCCGTGCAGAAGGCGACCGCCGACGGCATCCGTCTGCTCAACGACGCCGCCCCCACCGATCCGGTGCTGCGTCTGCGCGCGCTGGAGGCTTTCACCGCCGCCGCCGACGGCAAGGCCACCAAGATCATCATCCCCTCCGAGATCCAGGGCATCGCCGGTCTTGCAAAGGGCGTCGTCGAATCCGTAAAGGACGACTGAGCATCCCCCTTCCCCCGCGAACACCGCCGCAGCGCCGGCCATCCGGCGCTGCGGTTTTCCCCGCCGACAGCCAGTTTTTCCGGTTTTGTTACCGTTTTCCGGTGGCGGCCAACGCAGAACGATCCCCTCTGCTCGCCGTTTTGTAACTTTTGTTGCCGGATTTTACGTCATAACGGCTAATTTAAACGGTTTTATTCCGGTAATAACTGTGCGTGATTCACAAAAAGCTCCGTTTCTGTTGACAGGTGGGATACAATGTGTTACATTTTGGTTACAAATTCGAGGTGATTTGAATTGGCATCCGCTAAGAATGCGCTGGTGTACAAGGGACACCCGCTCCGCCGCAAGGACAACATCCTCTATTACGGCAGCATGTCCGACAAGTACATCATCATGATGCAGATCATGGACACGAAACCGGTCAAGCCGGTTGCCGGTGCGGAAAGCGCCGGTGAGCTGAAGGTCGCCACCCGCGTGAGCGTCCAGCTGCAGCTCACCGACCCGACGGTCAAGAGCCGCGACCGCATCGTGAAGAAATCCGAAAAAGGCAGCCTGTACGCCGCCATGGACGTGGCGAGCGTGTGGCTCGAACGAGCGCTGACGAAGGACTAAGCTCCGAAACAGCGCACCAGCTCCAGGAAATGAGGTATGGGGATCATGAAAAACTGCAAGAATCTGCTTTCCGTTATCGTTACGCTTCTTCTGGCGGCGTCTCTGCTCACGAGCAGCGCGTTTGCCATTTCCGGCGAAGCGTTCATCGCAACGCCGGGCGAAGTCAACCTGCGTGACAGCGGCAGCTTCAACAGCAATGTTATCGACGCCGCCCCGCAGGGCGCGACCGTTTACGTTCTCGGCGACGCCGGCTACGGCTGGTACAAGGTGAGCTACAACGGCAAGACCGGCTACATGGCTTCCTACTACCTGCTCTTCAACGAGGTCCCGTCCGCGGAGAACGTGGATTCCGTCCCGGACAAGGCTCCGGCGCAGGAGACCACGCAGGAGACCGTGCAGCAGCCCGCGCAGGAGGTTCCTTCGCAGACCTATGTTGCGCCTCCCGCGACCGGCGACAGCAACGCCACCGTTCTCGGCTCCGGCATCTGCTTCCGCAGCGGCCCGAGCACCTACAGCAGCGTGATCGAAACGCTTGAGACCGGCACGCCCATCCGCGTGAACGGCGTGTGCGGCTCCTGGTATGAATGCGTATATAACGGCAGCACCGGCTACATCTACGGCGACTATGTCGTGCTCAACGGCACCTCCAAGACCTACACCATCTCCGCCGCGACCGTGTCCGGCAATGACGGCACGATCTACTCCGAGCCGCAGACCCCGGACACTACCGAAAACACCACCACCGAGGTGACGCCGATCGAGCCTCCCGCGCAGGAGCCCGAAACCCCGGCTGAGACTCCGGCCGAGCCGGAAACGCCCGCCGCGCCCAGCTTCTCGCACAACGCTTCCGCCGCGCAGGCGATCGTCGATACCGCGATGCAGTATCTCGGCGTGCCTTACGTCTGGGGCGGCACCTCTCCCGATGTCGGCTTTGACTGCTCCGGTCTCGTGTACTACTCCTACGGTCAGCACGGCTACTCGCTCAACCGCGTGGCGCAGAGCATGTACTACAACGGCGTGGACGTGGATCTCAACGACCTGCAGGCCGGCGACATCCTGCTCTTCGGCAGCAGCGTGTACAACATCTGGCACGCCGCGCTCTACATCGGCGGCGGCAACTTCATCCACGCGCCTTACTCCGGCGCCGTCGTGAGCATTCAGTCTCTCAGCAGCACCGCCGGCATGCGTCTCGTCGCGGCCCGCCGCATCGTGTAACAGCTTACCCCCGCTTATCCTCGCCTTCGTCTGACGCCCCTCAAAAGTGGCGGGACGATGATCCGGATACGGCATTTTTCCCCGAAGACTTTGGTCTTCGGGGATTTTTGTTCTCTCGGAAACGGCGCAGCCCCCGAAAGTCAAGGCTCTCGGGGGCTGCGAATGCATATGGAGTCTCTTATTTTTGTGCGGCGGTCGCGCGCAGGCCCTGCACTTTGCAGGGAATGCCGTTATCGGCGGCGAGCTTTTCGAGCGTTCCGGTCAGGCGCGGCGCGGCGGCGTTGAGGATCTCCGCGGCCATGCGGTCGCGCACGCTGTCGGAGGCGCGCAGCAGAACGTTTGCCGCCATGCCGCCGGAGAGGAGCGGCGCGAGCGGGCTGCCGTTCTGCTTGAGCCGGTCGGCGACTTTGGGAAGGATCTCCTTTACCAGGACCTCGTAATCGATATCGGAAAGTTCCATTTCGAGCTTTATCATTGTTTTTCCTCCTGTGGGATATTTCCCGGCTATTATACCACATGCTTCGCCGTTCGTAAATCGCCGCGCTCTTGACATTCCGGCGCGCCGTCCGTTATACTTTCGCGGGAAAGGAAGTCGATGTTATGGCATACCGATTGATGGCCGCCGATTATGATCTCACGCTCACCGGCTCCGACCGGAAGGTTTCGGCGCACACGCGCGAGACGATCCGCGCCGTATATGCCGCGGGAAATTTCGTAACGCTCGCCTCCGGACGGCTCGGCGGCAGCGCCGAGGTCGCGCGTGAGCTCTTCCCCGGCAATGTGCCGCTCATTCTCGGAAACGGCGGACTGGTGCAGAGCTGCACGACGGGCGAAACGCTTTCCGAGACCATGATGGACGAACCGACCGCGCTCACGATGCTCCGCTGGTGCCGCCGGAGGGCGAGCGCCGCCATCGTTTACGGCCGCAGCGGCATTTATACCGACCGCGTGAACGCCGCTTCGGAGATGTACGCGCAGCGCTCCTCGAGCACGCCGCTGCCGCTGCCCTCCCCCGAAGAGGTCGCACACGAGGGGATATACAAGATCCTGCTGCTCGGTCTGCCGCTGACGGTCCGGCGCGCGGCGAAAAAGCTGCACAGCGCGCCGCCGCAGCCGGTGGACTGCTTTGCGTCCAGCCCGGAAGCGCTGGAGATCGTGCCGACGGGCGTCAACAAGGCCGCGGGGCTCGCGCGCGTGGCGGAGATCCTCAGCATACCGCGCGAGGAGACCATCGCCATCGGCGACGGGGAAAACGACATTTCCATGCTCCGCTGGGCGGGGCTCGGCATCGCCATGGCGAACGCGCCCGAGAACGTGAAAGCCGCGGCGGACGTCATCGCGCCCGCCTGTGACGAGGACGGCGCTGCCTGGGCCATGGAAAAGTATCTGCTTTAATCTGCCGCTCTTACCTGCGGGCGGGGCTCTGCCCCGCCCGTTCAATGTCCCCTTTCCGGGGGCATTTTATTTTTCTGTTCTTTTTCGCAGGGTGCGGCGGGTGCGGCGGATGTGGCGCTCATAGTCGCCGCTCTCCAACAGCTCGGCAAGCACAAGCTGCTCAAAGAGCGGCACGGTGCACGAATAAAACCCGATCCGCTCGGCGTACTGCGCCGCGAGCTTTTCCGAGAGCACCATATAGCCCATGCGCAGCGACGGCGCGACCGTCTGCGAGAATGTGTTCAGGTAGATCACGTTTCCGCTCTCGGCGAGCGAGAACACCGTTTCCTCCGGCTTGGACGCGACCGTGAACTCCGAAGAAAAGTCGTCCTCAACGATATACCGCCCCGGCTCGGAAGCCCAGCGGATATACTCGCGCCGCTTGGCCGCGGACGCGGTGACATTGCTCGGATAGCTGCGGTAGGGCGTAATATGCAGCACGGAGGCGCGCGTGGCGGCGAGCGCGTCGCTGCGGATGCCGTCCGCGCCGAGCGGCAGAAGCTCGAGCGAAGCGCCGTGCGCACGGTAAACGAGCGCGATCTTTTCATACGACGGATCCTCCGCCGCATAGATGCGCGCCGCGCCGAGAAGCTGCACGATCAGTCCGTAGAGATATTCCGCGCCGGAGCCGACGAAGATCTGCTCCGGCTTCACGCGGATGCCGCGGCTGCGCGCGAGATAGCGCGAGATCGCCTGCCGCAGCGCATTGCAGCCGTTGTTCGGGCTTTTTTCCAGAAGCTGCTCGCCGTACTCGCTGATGACGCGGCGCATCACCCGCGAGAGCACCGAAAACGGAAAGTCCGCCCTCTCCCCCGCCGGAACAGCCGCCGGTCTTACCGGCGCGCTCGGCACAAAGCCGTCCGTATCGTGGAACTGCACATAGTGTCCGCTGCGGCGGCGCGCTTCGAGATACCCTTCGTCCGTCAGCAGCGCGTAAGCGTGCTCTACCGTGACGACGCTCAGCCCCTCCTCCTCGGCCAGCTGCCGCTTGGACGGCATCCGCGCGCCGAAGGGATAATCGCCGCGGACGATCTCGCCGCGCAGGCGCTCATACAGGCGCAGATACGCCGGGCGGTGTTCGTTGTCCTGTTTCATCTGGTATTATTATTTTCTCCTTCTCTGGATATTTTAATATATCCAGAACATTGTAAGCTATGGGTAAGAAAAAAACAAGGGGAGATATATCCATGACAACGAAAACGAAACACGGCACTCGCTGGCTCTGCACGACGGCGCTGCTGATGGCAATGAACATCATTATGAGCATGAGCGTGTTCAGCGTTCCCGTTCCGGGCGGACATCTCTATCTGAACGACGTGATCATCTGCTTTGCCGCGCTGATCCTTGACCCGCTGGGGGCGTTCTGCGTCGGCGGTGTCGGCGCGTTCCTCGGCGATTTCTTCTTTTATCCGACGCCGATGTTCGTCTCGCTCGTCACGCACGGATTGCAGGCAGTCGCCATTTCGCTCTGCGCCCACCGGATGATGAAGGAGAAGCCCGTGATCGCGTCCCTTATTGGCGTGCTGCTCGGCGCGGTCATCATGGTCGTCGGCTACTCGCTCGGCCGCGCGTTCATCTACGCGACGCCCGCCGCGGCGATCGCAAAGCTCCCCTACCAGATCCTGCAGGCGCTCGTCGGCGCGGCGCTCGGCATGGTGCTGCGCTGGAAGGTAAAGCCGCTCGCAAAGCTCGCCGGGAAGCTCGGCGAGACGGTGGAATAAAGGTTGTCTTTTCCTCAGCGATATGGTAAAATCATTGTCACTCAGCAAAGGAGTGATAGCTATGAAAAGAAAAACTTTTGCGGCGCTCGCCGCCGTTTGTCTCGTGCTCTGCCTGATCCTCGCCGGATGCGGCACCGTGAGCGAGGAGGATTATCCCCCGCTGGAGAAGGTCGATCTCTCCTCCATGACACTCGGAACGGTCAGCAACAGCACGTTTTCGACGCAGTATCCCGCCGATAAGTGGACCGGCAGCGACGGCACTTCCCCGCTCATCATCTATTATAACGATACGCAGGGAACCGGACAGGCCGTCAACATCAACGCGCAGCAGTCCGGCACCTACAGCGGCAAGTTCACGGAAAAGTACATGAACAAGCTCACGGAAAGCATCACCGAATCGTTCCCCAACATTGAGATCCTCAATGCCGAGCTCCGCTCGATCAACGGCAAGAGCGTGATCTACACCGAAACGGTCACGCGCTTCAACGACGAGATGCTCGACCGTCTTCTCGAGCAGGGCGTCATCACGCAGGCCGACGTTGACGCCGCCGGAGGCCGCGATGCGATCCTCTCCATTCCTCCCACGGATCAGATCACGCTCTACGCCGTGACCGGCGCTTACCTCTACATTTACACCGGCACGTATTACGAGGAGAGCCAGAAGGCCGATGTGCTCGAGGCGCTGACCGTCATGGCGCAGACGACCGCAGAAGTTAAATAACTCGCCTCTCTCCATAGAAAAACGGAGCAGTCAGAAAATGACTGCTCCGTTTTTTTGCTTTCATTCCTCCGTCCAGTCCCGGACCTGCTTTTTGAGCCAGTTTGTCCAGGCCCCGACACCCTCGCCGGTCTTGGCGGAGATCGGGAAGATCTCCAGACGGGGGTTGCGCCGCAGCGCGTACTCGCGCACCTTGTCCATGTCAAAATCGAAATACGGCAGCACATCGATCTTGTTGATGATGAGCGCGTCGCACACGGTGAAGATGAGCGGGTATTTGAGCGGCTTATCATGTCCCTCCGGCACGGAGAGGATCATTGCGTTTTTCACCGCGCCCGTATCGAACTCCGCCGGGCAGACGAGATTGCCGACGTTTTCGAGCACCGCGAGATCGACATCCGCCGTGCCGAGCTCGGTAAGCCCCTGCTCGGTCATTCCGGCATCGAGATGGCACATGCCGCCGGTGTGGAGCTGGATGCTCTTCACGCCCGCGCGGGCGATGGTCTCGGCGTCTACGGAGGAATCGATGTCCGCTTCCATAACGCCGATGCGAAGATCGTCCTTCAAGCGCTCGATCGTGCGCAGAAGCGTCGTCGTCTTGCCCGAGCCGGGCGAGGACATGAGATTGAGAAGGAATGTTTTTTCCTCCTTGAGCTTTGCGCGGACACGGTCGGCCTCGCGGTCGTTGTCGGCGAAAACGCTCTCCTTGATCTCTATGATGCGTACACTGTCCATTTCAGCAAGCCTCGATTTCTTTGAGATTGATCTCGTTGCCCTGCAGGAGCACGGTTTCCTCGCTGCCGCACAGCGGGCAGACGCGTCCCTGCGGGACGGTCGGATACGTATGGGTGCAGTTCTCGCAAAGCGTCACGGCGGGAATGGTCTCGATCCTAAGCTCCGCGCCCTTCAAAACCTCCGTCTGCGCAACGGCCCAGTTCCAGCAGGATGTGAGCTCGTGCGGCACAACGCCGGACACCTCGCCAAGCTCGAGCGTGACGGAAGAAACGCTCGTAAGAACGTTTTCCTCCGCGATGCGCTCGACGGTTTTTATCATGTGGAATACGATCCCAAGCTCGTGCATGCTCAGCCCTTTTTGCCCTTGAGCTTGATCTTCACGGCGCGCTTGAGCATGTACGGCAGGATGGCCTTCATCTTGTCCTCGCTGCGCACCATGGTGCTGCACTCGGGACGCTCGCGGTGGAGATGGATGGCGTCAAAGCCGCAGCGCGTCGTGCAGATGCCGCAGCCGATGCACTTGTTCGGATCGACGACGCTCGCGCCGCAGCCGAGACAGCGGGCGGTCTCGGCCCTGACCTGCTCCTCGGTGAAGCATGCGCGGCCGTCCTGCATCGTGCGGCGCAGCTCCTCGTTGTAGCCGGGGCGCTGGCGCGGCGTGTTGTCAAAGCTGTTGATATCGAGAAGAACGTTTTTCTTATCGAGCTCGATGAACTGCCGGCGGTTGCGGCCGATGGTGAGGCTCGTGTTCGGCTGCACAAAGCGGTGCAGGGACACGGCGCCCTCCTTGCCGGCGGCGATGGCGTCGATGGCGAACTTCTGGCCGGTGTAGGCGTCGCCGCCGACGAAGATGTCGGGCTCGGCGGTCTGGTAGGTCAGCGGATCGGCCTTGACGGTGCCGTTGGGGTTGAACTCCACCTTTGTTCCGGCGAGCAGCTCGCCCCAGGCGGCGTGCTGGCCGATGCAGTAAAGGATCGTATCCGCCTCGGCGGTCTCGGTCCGGGCGTCGTCAAACGCAGGGGCGAAGCGGCCCTCGGCATTTTTGACGGACAGGCACTTGCGGAAGCGAATGGCCTTGGCATGGCCGTTCTCGGTGTCGATCGCGGTCTGGCCCCAGCCGGCATGGATGGAGATGCCGTCGCGCTCGCACTCGGTGCGGTCCTCTTCGCCCATGGGCATTTCGTCGTACCCCTCCAGGCAATAGAGCGTCACGCTCTCCGCGCCGCAGCGCACGGCGGTGCGGGCGACATCGGAGGCGATGTTGCCGCCGCCGATCACAACGACCTTGCCGGTGAGCTTCGTTTCGGGCGCAAGATTGACCTTCTTTGTAAAGTCCACGCCGGACATAACGCCCTCGGCGTCGTCGCCGGGAACGCGGAGACGTCCGCCGTCCTGCAGACCGACGGCAACATAGAACCCCTTGTAGCCCTGCGCGCGCAGCTCGGAGATGGTAACGTCCTTTCCGACGTCCACGCCGCAGCGGAATTCCACGCCCATCTCGCGCAGAATGTCGATCTCGGCCTCTACAACATCCTTTTCGAGACGGAAGTTCGGGATGGCGTTCATCAGCATGCCGCCGGGACGGGGAGATTTGTCGAACACGGTCGGGCGGTAGCCCTTCTCGGCGAGGAAGTACGCGCAGGACATACCCGCCGGGCCCGCGCCGATGATGGCGATCTTCTCATCGAATCCGCCTTCGACCTTCGGGATGACCTTTTCGGGGATGAAGCGCGTGGCGGCTTCGAGATCCTGCTGGGCGATAAAGCGCTTGACCTCGTCGATGGCGACGGCCTGATCGACGGTGCCGCGGGTGCAGGCGTCCTCGCAGCGGCGGTTGCAGATGCGGCCGCATACGGCGGGGAACGGGTTTTCGCGCTTGATGAGCTGGAGCGCCTCGCGGTACTTGCCCTGCGCGGCGAGCTTCAGATAGCCCTGCACGGCGATGTGCGCCGGGCACGCCGTCTTGCACGGGGATGTACCTGTATCGTAGCAGTTGATACGGTTGTTGTCGCGGTAGTTGACGTCCCACTTATCCGGGCCCCAGGCGGTCTCGTCCGGCAGCTCGTGGCGCGGGTACTCGATGGGGCCGTCCTTCGTGCAGAGCTTCTGGCCGAGCTTGACAGCGCCCGCGGGGCACGTCTCAACACAGCGGCCGCACGCAACGCAGTTTTCGCTCTCGACCTTCGCAACGTAGGCGCTGCGGGAGAGGTTCGGCGTGTTGAAAAGCTGGCTCGTGCGCAGCGCGTTGCAGACGTTCACGTTGCAGTTGCAGATGCCGATGATCTTCTCTTCGCCGTCGATGTTCGTGATCTCATGGACGAAGCCGTTCTCCTCGGCCTTGTGCAGGATCTCGAGCACCTCGTCATAGGTGATGTAATGGCCGCGGTCAGTTTCGACGGCGTAGCGCGCCATATCGCCCACGGCGATGCACCAGTTTTCCGGATCGTCGCCGCAGCCCTCGCCGAGCTTGGCGCGGGACATGCGGCAGGAGCAGGGCGAAGCGGCGTAAACGCCGTCGTACTTTTTCAGCCAGTGGGAGATGTGCTCGATGGAGACGGACTTGTTCTCGGTCTCGATCGCCTTTTCCACGGGGATAACGTGCATGCCGATGCCGGCGCCTCCGGGAGGCACCATCGGCGTGACCTTCTCCAGCGGGAGGAACGTCATGCGCTCAAAGAACGCCGCGACCTCGGGATGCTCGTCCATCTGCGACTGGCGCATGTTAAGAAACTCCGCACTGCCGGGGATATACTGCGGCACTGACCAGCGCTTCTCGTGGTTCGGGTTTTTCCCGTCCAGATTTTCCCAGTTGTACTCGACAAGGCCGATGTACGCCATCTCGGTGAGCAGCTTTTCGAGCTCTTCCTCGCTTTTGCCGGTGAGCGCGGCGATCTGCGCTGTCGTTTTCGGCTTGCGCACCCTCATCTTGAGCGCGACATCCGCCATTTCGTCCGTAACAACGCCCGCGAGTCCCCAATACTCGGGATCGTTGCCCGTGACCTTGCCGATGCGGTCGGTGATCATCGCGCCGAGCTTAAGGATCTTCTCTCTCGGCTCGTCCGTGCGGGGGATCGTAAAGGAATATTTGCTTTCATCCACAGGCATTCCGGACTTGGTCTGCTTATCCATGCTGACTCCTCCACATTTTATATCTCTTTTGTTGAGTTTTGCACTATATCGATAGCAAAATTATATTACACATCGGCGTGTTCGTCAAGTATGTTTCCCGGCTGGTTTCTACACAAAATGAGCCGTTTTCGGTAACGAAAACGGCTCATTTTTCTATATTTTACTGTATAAAAGCGTTCTCCACGCGGATGGCGGCAGGGTCAAGCGAAGGATCCATGACGCGGACGATCTCGTCAAAGGCGGCGCTGCGCTCCGTAACGTAGTATTCGACCGCGCCGGTGCCGCGGCTTTCGGCGAAAAGGGGCCGCAGCGCTTCGGCGAGCGCTTCGCCGACATCGATCATCCGCACGCCGGGCAGCCGCTTTTCGAGCGCCGGGCGGTACACGGGGTAATGCGTGCAGCCCATGATGAGCGCGTCGATATTCTTGCCGTCAAAGGCCTCCATATACCGCGAGCAGACCGTCTCCGCTACGATATCGTCCGGCGCGATGCCGTTTTCCACAAGCGGCACAAAAAGCGGGCAGGCGCGGGAGACGACGTGTACCCCGGGGTCTATGGCGCGGATGTGCGTTTCGTATGCCCCGCTCTTGACCGTTGCCTGCGTGCCGATGACGCCGACGGAGCGCGTTTTCGTCATGCTCGCAGCAAGCCGCGCCGCGCTTTCGATCACGCCGTAGATCGGCAGGTCAAACTTTTCGCGCAGCGCGTCGAGCGAGTTGGAGCTCACCGTGCCGCAGGCGATGACGATCGCCTCCACGTCCTTGCGGAGCAGGAAGCGCACGTCGTCCTCGGCATAGTGCGTGATCGTCTCGACTGAGCGCCCGCCGTAGGGTACGCGGGCGGTGTCGCCGAGATATACCATATCCAGCTGCGGGAATGCCCGCCGGAGCTGGCGCAGCACCGTAAGGCCGCCGATGCCGCTGTCAAAAACACCGATTCGATGCATTGTTCTCACCTCATTGAAACGATTTTACACCGAAACGGTGAAGAATACAACCGGAAATCAGCCCGCAGCATTCCCGGCCGCGATCTCCTCGCCGGTGACGATGTTGCGCACCCAGATGCCGCGGCGGAGAAGCACGATGCCGATGACCATTTTGATAAGGTCGGCGAGATTCACAAAGAGGTACGCCTCCACGAGCGGCAGACCCGTTTTATGGATGAGCACCCACGCGATCGATACCGACACGACCCAGGTGAACACGCTGTCCGAAAGCATGGTGATGTACGTCCGGCCTCCGGCGCGGATGGTCCAGTATGCGGCGTTTACCACGGCGTGGACCGGCAGCATGAGAGCGCAGATGCGCATGAGCGACGCGGCGAGCGTCATGATCTCGTGGGAGGTGTTGTAAAGCCGCGGGGCATACGGCGCGACGAGGAACATCACAACGCCGACCGCCGCGCTGGCCGCGCAGCTGAGCGCAGCGAGCTTCGGGCAGTAATTCCGCGCGCGGTCATACTCCTCCGCGCCGAGCAGGTTGCCGATGATGATGCCGACGGTGTTGCCCATCGTGAAGATAACGGTATTGAAGAGATTGAGCACCGTGGAGTTGATGTTCAGCGCGGCAATGGCGTCCAACCCGCGGTAGGAGTAGCACTGCGTGAGCATCGTCATGCCGAGCGACCAGAACATCTCGTTCACGAGCAGCGGCATGCCCTTGCGGACGATCTGTCCGGCGAGATGGCCGGGGATCGCAAAGCCGCGGTACAGCCCGCGGATAAACCGCGGCGGCGTTTTCTTCCCGTGGGTGCCGAGCAGGATCAGGCCGAACTCCACATAGCGCGAGAGCACCGTGGCAATGGCTGCGCCGCGGACGCCGAGCATCGGGAAGCCGAGCTTTCCGTAGATGAGCAGATAGTTGAAAACGAGATTGACGAAGATCGCCGCGATGCTCGCCTTCATCGGCAGACGGTTGTCGCCGGTGACGCGCAGTATACTCACATACGCCGTCGTAAGGCAGAACGCCGGCAGACCGAAGAGCATGATGCGAAGGTAGTCCTCGCCTTCCGAGAGCGTGAGCGCGAGATCGCCGCCGGTGCCCGCCTCGTGCAGGAACGCGCCGATGAGCGTATCCGGGATGAGCGCGAGCAGCACCGTGGCGATCACTGTAAACCCGGCGCAGAGCAGGATATTGAAGCGCAGCGTATGCCGGACGCCGTTATAGTCTCCGCGGCCGAAAAACTGCGCGCCGAAAATGCCCGCGCCGCCCGTGCCGCCGAAGAGACAGAGGTTATATACGAACAGAAGCTGGTTGACGATGGACACGCCCGACATCGATTCCGTGCCGATCCGCCCGACCATAAGGTTATCGAGCAGATTCACAAAAGTCGATACGGCGTTCTGCAGCAGCAGCGGCAGCGCGAGCGCCGCGACCAGCTTGTAAAAGTCTTTGTTTCCGATAAATTTCTTCATAGATCCTCCGGCAAAAAGTGCGGTGTCTCTTTGCGAGACACCGCATTTTTTCATTTGTTCATCGTCCGGAGGACGCCCTCCGGCTCAGGTGGTTTTCTTGTGGTGGTACTGATAAGAGGTGTCGATGCGGTTGCAGGCAACGAACATCTCCTCGTCGAGCTCGCGCTTCATCTGGAGCGCTTCCTCGATGTCCATATCCTCGAAACGGCCGTTCCGCTCGACGATGACGCGGCTCGAGGCATCCGACTTGAGCACGTCGATCGCGCGCACGCCCATCATCGCGGCGGACACACGGTCACGTCCGCTCGGCGCGCCGCCGCGCTGGATGTAGCCGAGGACCGTCACGCGGGTCTCAAGCCCGGTTTCCTCTTCGATCGTCTGCGCGTACTCGTGGACATGGCCCACGCCCTCGGCGACGACGACGATGTGGTGGCGGCGGCCGTGGATGCAGCCGCGGCGGATCACATCGATCACATCATGCTCGAGATCGACTTCCTTTTCGGGAAGCAGCACGGCGGAAGCGCCGGCAGCCAAGGCGGTGTAGAGCGCGAGATGGCCGGCGTTGCGGCCCATGACCTCTACGACCGACACGCGCTCGTGGCTCTGCCCGGTGTCGCGCAGCTTGTCGATGGCCTCGATCGCGGTGTTGCAGGCGGTATCAAAGCCGATGGTATACTCGGTGCAGCCCATGTCGTTATCGATCGTCGCGGGGATACCCACGACGCGGACACCCCGGCGGGCCAGCTCCAGCGCGCCGCGGTAAGTGCCGTCGCCGCCGATGGTGATAAGGCCGTCGATGCCAAGATATTTGCAGACTTTTGCGGCTTTGTCAACACCGGCTTCCGTGCGGAATTCCTCGCTGCGGGCGGTATAGAGAATGGTACCGCCGCGGCGGGCAATGCCGTCTACGTCGTTGCCGGTCAACTCAAAAACATCGCCGTTGATGAGTCCGGCGTAACCTCGGCGGATGCCGATGCAGGTGATTCCCTCAGCGCCGGCCGTGCGGACGATGGCGCGGATCGCGGGATTCATACCGGGGGCGTCGCCGCCGCTCGTCAGGATGCCAATTCTGTGTGCTCCTGCCATAAATAACTTCACCCTTTCCGAATGGTTTTTTCTTTGGTTGTAATATAGCCCGATTGATTCGATTTTGCAATAGATTTGACCCAAAAAATCGTTTCCAAATTGCAATTTCAGCGATTTTTGCCAATGAGCGCCTTATAGAAATCCACCGCGCCCGGCAAACACGCCGTTTCGATGTTCTCGTTGACGCCATGCATGCCGCGCATCTGCTCGGGACCGTAGATCACCGGGGCAAAGCGGATGCAGTTATCGCAGATCGCCTGATAGTTCTTCGCGTCCGTCGCGCCGGTCATGACATACGGGCTCCAGGCAAGGCCGGGAAACACCTCGGCGATCGTATCGGTCACGCGCCGCCACGCCTCGCCGTGGATATCCGCGGGGGCAGAATAATCGCTCGCGGAGAGAACTTCTGTCTCGATACCGTACTTTTCCGCGCGCTTTTTGATAAGCGCGAGGCTCTCGTCCATTCCCTGGTGCGGGATGAACCGGAGATTGGCCCACACGCTTGCCTCCTGCGGCAGCACGTTGCAGGCGTCCGAACCGGAGAGCATCGTGAAGGCCGCCGTTGTGCGCAGCATGGCGCCCGCCTGCGGCGAGAGCGCGGGCATGACGAGCTTCATAAGCGGCGCGAAAAGCCAGAGATTGCCGAAGAGAAGCCGCAGCGCGAAGGGCGCGTACGCCGCGAGCCGGGCAAACATCGCGCTCACCTCCGGCTCGAATTTTTTCCGGAAGGGCGGGTGCTTTTCCATGCTGTCCACAAACGCCGCAAGCCGCGCCACGGGCGAGTTTTTCGGCGGCGCGCTCGCATGGCCGCCGTTGGAGCGCGCCGTGAAACGCACATCCGCTTTCCCCTTTTCAAACACGCCGAGCATGGCGAAATTCCCATGAATGCCGCCGATGGGCTCGGAGATGATGCCGCCGCCCTCGTCGCAGACGAGGAACGGCTTCACGCCCCGCCGACGCAGCTCGTCCACGAGCTTGCCGCCGCCGAGCCCGGCGAACTCCTCCGTACAGGAGGACGAGAGGTACACGTCCTGCTCGGGGACGTACCCTTCCCGCAGCAGCTCTTCGCACGCCTGGAAAAAGCCCATGACGCTGCACTTTGTGTCTGAGGCGCCGCGGCCCCAGACCTTGCCGTCGGCGATGTCGCCGGAGAACGGCGCGTGCTCCCATGTTCCCTCCGCCGGGACAACATCCTGATGCGACATGAGCACGAGCGGCCTGCCGTGGTTTTTGCCTTCCCAGAAGAACAGGAGATTCCCGTCGATCTCCGTTTTTTCCAGCTTTTCGTGTACTGTCGGATACAGCTCCGCGAGCAGCTTATGAAAGCCGCGGAACTTTTCGAGCTCCGGATCGTCCGGGTGCGACACGGTCTCATACGCTACCATGCGCGAGAGCTTTTCCGCATACTCCCGCTCGCGCGCGGCGTCCGGGTGCGGCGTATAATCCGAGGTTTTTTTCTTCATGCACAGCGTGCGGATCACTGCCGCAAGCAGAAGCAGCACGAGCACGCCGAGCGCGGCGAGCAAAACATAGCCTACGACTCTCATGCCGCCGTCTCCTTCCGCGAGCGGCGGTACCGGAAGTACGCCACGCCGATGGCGATCGCGCCGGAGGGCAATATCATAAAGCTCGTTGAGCCGAGCAGCCCCGGCACGAGGATGAAGAGCACGCTCATAAGGACAAGCGGCCAGAGCGCGATCTTCATGTTCTTCCGGTAGTACTTATACGCCATCGCGCCGAAGAGCGCGGGAACGACATTGTCAAATGCCGGCTGGAGCGCCGGGCTTTGCAGCACGGGCTGCAGCGGGATGAGCAGCAGCACGCCGAGCGCAAGAATGACGATCGTCACGAGCGACGCCGTGGCGATCGAGAGCGTGGAGATGATCTCGTTTTCCGGCGTGCCGGTCTTGGCCCCTACGATATCGCGCGCGTTGACCGCGCACGGGATCTTCATGTTGATGAGGTTGCCTGTGATGAATGCGAGATACCCGCCGCCCGCGCCGAGCATCGGCGTATAGACGAGATATTCCGCCACGCAGCTCACGAGCCACACGATGCCGATGGCAAGAAATCCCCTGCCGAACGCGCGCATATCGGGCATTGCGCCGAGAATATATCCCATCAGAAACGGCGCGCCGAGCAGCAGCACGAGCGTCACGCCGCAGGCGATGCGGCCATAGGTGTGCGTCCGGCGGTTGTAGGCCTCAAACCGGACGGTCTTTTCCTGTTCGTTCATTGCATTTCCTCCTTACACGCCGCGCAGCAGCACCGCGGCCGCCATTCCCGCGAGCATGCTGCCCGCAACAGAAAAGTTATCGACCCACGCGGCGTTCTTCTTTTCGGCGAGCCATACAAACACCGCCATCACCGCCGCCGACACCGCAACGACCGCAAGCGGCATCCAGCTTCCCGCAAACGTGAACCGTCCCGCGCCGGAGACGAGAGCGCCGATGTAGCTGCCGATGTACGCGCTGACAAGACCGATGAACATGGCGGTCATGGCCGTGTCGCCGAAGCCGCCGCCCGCCGCACCGTTTTTCTTCGGCGCTTTGAGACGCGAGAGGTATTTCTTATTAAAGAAGATTGAAAACACCATGCCCCACATGATGCAGACGCCCATCAGAAGGGCGATCGTGGTAAAAGCCTGCGGCGTCATTGCCGAGGCCGAAAGGCCCGGCAGACCGACTGCCTCCGCCGCGGCCTCCGCGACCTGCGTTTCATAGTGCAGCGCGCCGATGACCGAAAGGCGCAGCCATGACCACGGCGTGCCGAGACTGCCCGAGAGCGCGATGACGCCGAGCAGGATGCCAACGCTCGGGAGCGCGGCAAACGTGGCGCTCGCGGTGATGGTGCGCTTCATTTTCGTTTTGTCCATGCCGATGGCGACGCCGGCGCGGTAGGCGCGTACCATGAAGAACACGCACACCAGCGCAACAAAGAAAATAATGCCGCCGCAGATGAGATACAGGACCGGGCTGTTGAGCTGAGATAAAATATCCATATGTACTTCCCTCCTTTTCTTCCTCCGCAGTTTATCACTTTAATTCGATTTTGAAAAGGGTATGTGAAAAATCTCTCTTTTCTCTTTTCATTCCGCCGAAAATCCGGTATGCTTATGAGTGATATGGGGAGGAATAAACATGATCGTTACGGTTTTGCAGCTTATCGCGGTGTTCGGTGTGCCGGTACTTATCCTGCGGCAGCGGGAAAAGGGGCTCGTGCGCACATTCGGCACGATCGCCATGGCGTATTTCTGGGGCATTGTCGTCGCGGTGGCGGCGTTTCTCTGCCGGAAGGCCGGGCTGGACGTCCGGCTGAACGCCGATGTCGGGCAGATCGGCAGCTATGTATGCATCGGGCTCGCCATTCCGCTATTGATGTTCGGCACAAATCTCGCCGATGTGCGGCGGCTCGCAAAGCCGGTGCTCATCTCGTTTGCGCTTCTGCTGCTTGCCGTGAGCGCCGTTGTTGTGGTTTTGGGACGGACGCTCGGGGCCGGCTTCCCGTGGGGACAGCAGCTTGCCGCGATGGCCGCGGGCATGTATACCGGCGGTTCGCCGAACTTCAACGCCATCGGCGTCATTCTCGGCGTGCCGGGCGACACGATCGCCATCGGCAATCTCTCCGATATGATCGTCGGCACGGTCTTTTACATATTCATCCTTACGCTCGCAAAGCCTCTCTGCGCCAAAGTTCTCGACCGGCACGCAAAGCAGGGCGCTTACATGCGCGAGAACGGCGGCGCGGAAAATGTGGACGCGCTCGAATGGAACGGCTTCCACCGCGGCATCGTGCGAAATCTCGCCCTCTCGCTCGCATGCGTGCTCGTCGGTGCGGTCATCGGCTTTGCGATATGGAAGGTCAAGGGCGGCGCGCTCACCGATCCGCTCGTCCCGGCGGTGATGATCGCGGGAACGACGCTCGGGCTTGCGCTCTCGTTCGTGCCGAAGGTGCGGAATGTGAAGGAAAATTCCGCCGCGGGACATTATCTCATTCTCGTTTTCTCGTTCGCGCTTGCCAGCTCGCTCGATCTCGGGACGCTCGGCGGGAATCTGCTGCACACGGTCGCGCTGCTCGCCTCCATCACCGTATGCTCCGCGCTGCTGCATCTTCTGCTCTGCCGCATTTTCCGCATCGGCGCGGACTGTGCCATCGTCACGATGACGGCAGGGCTGTACGGCCCGGCGTTTATCCCGGCGGTCACAAAGCAGCTGCGCTGCGACGCGCTCACTGCGCCGGGTCTCATCTGCGGCGCGCTCGGCTACGCCGTCGGCACGTTCCTCGGCGCGGCGCTCTTCTGGATATTATAAATTATACAGACCGGCGGCTCTCCTTTTCGGAAAGCCGCCGGTCTCTTTGTCTCGCAGAGTCTGCTCCCGCAGGAGCAAATGAGGTTAGGTTAAAAACATTTTTGCCGGCGACATGCGCGTCGGCAAAAATACTTATCGGCTCGCAAGCGTGCGGGCGGAGCGAGTGCGCTGCGGTGAGCCGCAGCCTCTCAAACAAGCCCCTCCACGGAGTGAGGGTGTTTGACCGTTTTACGCCTTCATTTCCTCGCAGAACTCGACCTGCTCGATCTTCGCAACCTGTTCGGCCGCCTCTATATGACCCAGTTCCGGCCGCATGATCTCCAGCTCCAGAATGTATCCGTGCGTTTCCGCGCTGCGCGAGCCGATATCCTGTATGTCGTTGACTTGAATGCCCATGCTTTTGACCGCGCGCAGCAGCGCGCTGAGCGGCACACCGCTCTTGAGCTCCACATATACGTTCATCACCCGCGACGCCTTCACATGGGTCGAATCGAGCTTGTTGAGAGAAACGAGCACAACATAGATGAGCACGCACATCATCAGCGCGCCCTCATAGAAGCCCGCGCCCGCGGCAAGGCCCATGCACGCCGAGGCCCACAGGCCCGCGGCGGTCGTAAGGCCGGTGACGTGGCGCTTGCCGGTGACGAGGATGCTGCCCGCGCCGAGGAAGCCGACGCCGCTCACGACCTGCGCCGGCATACGGAACGCATCGCCCGGCACACCGAGATTCTGTGCCTGATACAAGCTCGTCATCATAACGGACGCCGCGCCAATGCACACAAGAAGATGCGTGCGCAGTCCGGCAGCGTGCTGCCGCTTGCCGCGGGACATGCCGATGATGCCGCCGCCGAGAAGTGCGATGGCAAAGCGCACCAGCATGGAGACAAGATTCACTTCGTGCAGATGCTCTATAACAGCGCTGAAAGATGCCATACCCCACACCCGTTTCGGATAAAAGTAACAAAACCGGAGACTGCATACCGGTTTTTGTCGTGATTATAGTACAACATCGTAAAAAGTGCAAGAACATTTTTTACAAGAATTTTACACGCTTTTCCCTCGTCATAATTCTTTGTAAAATTTCGGGAAAGCAGCCCGGTCGATCTCCCGCCGCGCCCTGCGTTCTCTCCTCCTTTTTAAAAGAGATCGAGCATGCCGTCAAGATAGATTTCCTCGCGGACCGGGAGATGGTATTCGGGTCTTGTCAGGTAGTGCAGCAGAAACTCCAGCAGCACTGCGCTGCCGAGAGTGCGGCCCTCGATCTTGAAATGAGAAAATCCCATGGGAAGATATATATCCCGAATGTCCGCCTCGCCGATGAAGCCGGGATTTTTCATGGCTTTGGAAAACCGGTAGCCCTGCGCGCCGTCGGGCGCGGCGCAGCGGTGCTCCGGCGCATCCTCGCCGAGGTTTTGGCGGCTGACGGCTTCGTAGCATGCCTGCCGCTCGGCGCAGCTGAAATCGCAGCACTCGTTGCAGAGGAACTCCACCTTGTCCTTTTCCGCCTGCGGGAGCGTGCCGAGCCGGTCAAACCTCCGGTTCAGGCGAAAATCCGGCACGACATACGAAAACTCCTCCCGCTCGAGTTCCTTCCGAAAGTCCCGAAAATCTGTCAGCACCTTGGTCGTAGAGGACACAAAATACAACTTGGGATACCGCCGCCGGAGATAGGCGAGCAGCAGCTCCGAATGGACGATGACGCCGTTTCGCGGCGTTTCGCTCTCATTGAAAAGCGCGCAGAGACCGGTGCACTTTTTATCCAAGAGATGCTCCTCCCGCAGGAGGGAATTGCTGAATGTGAGCCGCGCCGAAATGCCGTATTCGCGCAGCAGCGAGAGCACCTCGCGCGGATCATCGTCCCCGTACCCGGTGCGTCCGCCGTCCCAGAGGCAGTCCGCCGGTGCGCCGTAGATCGAGCCGATGTCGCACCAATCGTAAAACCATTCCCGGTGCTCATAAAACAGCGGCAGAAACACGCGGTAAAATTCGTAAAACTCAAAAAGCCCTGGCAGATGGTAGTGCGCCGTAGGCTTTATCCGCTCGTCCATTTCCTTCCCTTCCCTTCTTTTTCATTTTATCACAGCCGGTCAACTTTTCCCTCCGGCCATCGAGACACGGCAGAGAGAAGTTTTTATGCACGGCATAAAAAAAGTCGCCGCGGACCAGCACGGTCCGCGGCGGCGTGGCTGGGGCGGCCGGATTTGAACCGGCGACTGGCGGAGTCAAAGTCCGCTGCCTTACCGCTTGGCTACACCCCAATACAGAATTATAAAATCAAGGCCCAGATCGAAGCCCAGCAGAGCGGGTTCGATTTGGAAAGGAAGAAGGAGTCAGCGTAGTGCAGTTTTCGCCGCGAGGCGGAAACGGAACGGTGCTGACTTCTTCTGACGTGGTGGTGATGCCTGCGGGACTTGAACCCGGCATTACAAGCTTGAGAGGCTTGCGTCCTGTCCGATTAGACGAAGGCACCATATATGGAGATCCGCGCCGGATTTGAACCGGTCATTACAGCCGTGAAAGGGCTGCGTCCTATCCTGTTAGACGAGCGGACCATAGAAGCGGGAGTATCGGCTCCCGACCGAAAATTCAGGAACGATCTGTGATGAGGATATCATCCATCCGGACGCGCAGCAGCGCTGCGAGACAGACAAGATTATCCACAGAAGGCAGCGCCGTTCCGTTTTGCCATTTATAGATCGCCTGCGGCGAGTTAAAGCCAAACGCCGCCTGTACATCGTGTACGGAAAGGCCTGCGGCCTTTCGGAGCCTTGTGATATTGTCGCCGGTCTTTACCGGATCGATCGCGGGAAAGTCCATTTTTCATCACCTCCTGACAAGTTCAGATATCCGCAGGCGCAAAAAGCCGCCTGCCTTTTTCTCCAGGCAGGCGGCTTATACGATCTCCGAAGGAAGTGTGGCCCGGCAGTCCCGTTACACCGGGTATACCGTATCGCCGATCCGAGGTTCCTTCTCTCGCTTCTCCTGCCATGGACGCGCTTCGCGGCAGCTGTTTTCCTGCTCGAAAACAGCCTGTTGTTCGCTCATGGAGAAGATGGCGGAAGAAATAGCCTTCATGATCGCATTTCCTTTCGTGAATTTCAATTTCTGTATGCACTATACCATACGTTTTTCCATTTGTCATTCAACTTGTGGTTAAAATTTTTCTGCGGCAGATGGTTTTTTCCGTCTGCTTTCCGGACGCCGCCGTATGCTTACACCAGAGACCCAAAAGGATGTCATTCCTTTTGAAAACAACAAGAAAAAATCTTGCGATCCTTTGCGCCGCGGCGGCAGAGAATCACGCCGTCGTGACGGTCGGATCGGGCTGCGTGTGGACGCTGACCGGTGACTTCACGGTCACAAGTCTTGTAAATAATGGCACCATCATCTTCAATGGCTGCACTATCACTCTTGCCGACGGCACGGTGATGCAGTAACGCGCAGAATCTATATAAGCAGAAACCGGCGGAGGTTTTCCTCCGCCGGTTTCCTTATAGCCTGGTTTCTTTCAAAAAAGTCTCCGCGGCATGCGCGGCGAGCGCGAGATAGCGGATGACGTCCGCCGGATACTCGCCCGCGGCGGTCTCGCCCGTGACCATGACGGACGCCGCGCCGTCCAGCACGGCGTTAAATATGTCGCTCATCTCCGCGCGGGTCGGCACACGCGAGTGCTCCATGGAAGCGAGCATCTGCGTTACGACCATGAACGGCGTACCGTTCTCCCGGCAGCGGGCGGCAATGCGCTTCTGCACGGCGGGAAGCTCCCAGAGCGGCACGGCGTTGCCGAGATCGCCGCGCGCAATGACGATCTCGTCCGCGTGCGGCAGCAGCTCCGCAAGTGCATCCATGCCGCGGCGGTTTTCGATCTTGGCGAAGAGCCGGATGTCTGTGCCGCAGCACTCGTTCATAGCCGCGCGCACGGCTTTCAGATCGTCCGCGCTGCGGACGAACGGCTGCATGACTGCCGTGACGCCGCACGACGGCGCAAGCGCGAGATTTTCCCGGTCCTGCGCAGTCATGGCCGGGAGCAATGTCTCCACGCCCGGCAGCGCCGCGCTTTTGCGGGAACGGAGCACGCCGCCCCGCTCGACGAGCGCGCGGTCCGCGCTCTCGGCGCGGAGCCGGAGCCTTCCGTCGTCCAGAAGGATGCTCTGCCCTTTCGTGACGGCGCGCAGCACCTCCTCCGGCAGCGGGATACCGTCCTCGCCGAGCGCGACGTGCGATCCCTCTTCGAGCGCCATCGGCTCACGGAGCCGCCCGACGCGTAGCTCCGGTCCCTGCATATCAAGCAGCAGGCCGATGCTCCGGCCGGTCTCCCGCTCGGCGGCACGCACCGCATCCAGATACGGCTTTGCCTCGCGCAGCGTTGTGTGCGACAAGTTGAGCCGGATGCCCGTCATGCCCGCGCCGATCATCCGCGCAAGCGTCGCGGCATCCGCGCACGACGGCCCAAGCGTGCCATAAATTTGAACACTCATATTCTTGATCCTCCGGATTTTTCTTTCATTTTATACCGTACCGGAGCCGCGCGCAACCGAAAAGACAGACCGCACCGCCTGTCAGCGTCTCGTGCCCTTGTCAAGCGACGAAAAAAGGGGTATAAATAGCATGTCTATCTTTCAATTGCGGAGGTTCCCATGATCGCAGGAAAAAGGGCTGCCGGCTTTGCCGCGGCGCTGTGTCTTCTGCTCGTGCTGCTCTGCGCCGTTCCCGCCCACGCGGCGGACGATGACGACCGCTTCCAAGGCAAGACATGGGACGAGGTCGTCGAGGTCTTTCTGTCCGAGCGCGGCATTGACCCGGAGAAGGTCGCTCTCGGATACAGAAATACCGTCACCGGCGAGGAGCATTTTCTAAACGGCGATATATACCACATGGCGGCAAGCATGCAGAAGGTGCCGCTCAACATGGTCTACACCGAACGGGTACGCAGCGGGGAAATGACGCTCAACGAGAGAATTGGCGGCTACCCCTACGCCAAGGCGTTGGAGCTTACGATCGTCGATTCCGACAACGATCTCGCCTACCGGCTCTGGATGAAGCTCGGCGGCTTTCGGGAGTACCGCAGCATGATCGTCCCCTATATGACCGACGATCCGGACTCGCTCGACCCGATCTTTTTTCGGGATAACTACTTCACCGCCCACCAGATGATCCACTGTCTGAACCTTCTCCAGACGGAGTCTGAACGCTTCCCGGGTCTGATCGACATGATGCGCCTCGCGGAGCCAAAAAACTATTTCAACTACCATGAGCAAAGCTACGAGATCGCGCACAAATACGGCTATCTCAAGGTTCTGACCACGCAGTATATCAACGACTGCGCCATCGTTTACACCGACGAGCCGATCGTGATCGTCATGTTCACGCTCTCGCTGCCGAAACCGTATGACGCGCTCGCCGATTACTGCACGCTCATGGCCGACTACGCGCAGTATCACACGGAGCTGCGCCGCGCCGAGGAGGCGCAAGTCACACCTTCACCTTCGCCGTCGCCGTCTCCCGCACCCACGGCTGCACCGACGCCGACCCCTGCGCCGACCCCCACCGCGTCACCGGCTCCCGTTCTTGAAAGAGACGCCGAAGCGCTCCCTGTTGTTGCCGCCGTCGCCGCTGCCGCCGCCATTCTGCTCTTTGCCTGTGCCGCCGTCTTCTTCCGCGGCAGACGGCACAGATAATAACAGAAAACCGCAAAAGGAGAAACCGCGCGGTCCCCATTCAGGGGATCGCGCGGGTTCATTATGTCTGAATATTATTCCTTATACCGCAGCGCGCGGATGGCGTTGAGGACCGCCAGGATCATGACACCGACGTCGGCGAAGATCGCCGCCCACATGTCCGCAATGCCGGCCGCGACGAGCGCCAGACAGCCGAACTTGACGATGAGCGAGAACACGATGTTCTGCTTGACGATGCCGATGCACTTGCGGGAGATGCGGATGGCCTTGACGATCTGCTTGGGATCGTCGTCCATGAGGACGACGTCCGCGGCTTCGATGGCGGCGTCGCTGCCCATGGCGCCCATGGCGATGCCGATGTCGGCACGGGTGAGCACGGGCGCGTCGTTGATGCCGTCGCCGACGAAGGCGAGCTTCTCGTGCGGCCCTTTCGCCGCGAGGAGCTTTTCGACCTCCGTGACCTTGTCGCCGGGGAGAAGCTCGCTGCGGACCTCGTCCACGCCGAGCTCGGCAGCTACCTGCTCGGCCACGCGCTTCGTGTCGCCGGTGAGCATGACGGTCTTTTTCACACCGCATTTTTTGAGCGCGGCGATGGCTTCCTTTGCGTGCGGCTTCGGCACATCAGAGATGACGATATGGCCGGCGTACTGCCCGTCGATCGCCATATGGATGATCGTACCGACGCTGTGGCATTCAACGGCTTCGATGCCGAGCTTTTTCATCAGCTTGGCGTTGCCCGCGGCGACGGTGTGGCCGTCCACCACGGCGGTAATGCCGTGGCCGCTGATTTCTTCGATATCGGAGACGCGGCTGCGGTCGATCTCCTTGCCGTAGGCCTTCTGAAGGCTCTTGCTGATCGGGTGCGACGAGGCGCACTCGGCAAGCGCGGCATATTCGAGAAGCTCCGCTTCTTCAAGCGTACTGTGGTGCACGCCGGTCACTTCAAACACGCCCTGCGTAAGCGTGCCGGTCTTATCAAACACGAGATACTTCGCGTCCGAGAGCGCTTCGAGATAGTTTGAGCCCTTGATGAGGATACCCTCGTGGCTCGCGCCGCCGATGCCCGCGAAAAAGCTCAGCGGAATGCTGATGACGAGTGCGCACGGGCAGCTCACAACGAGGAACGTGAGAGCGCGGTAGATCCAGTCCGTCCAGTTCGGGGCAGCGCCGAAGGCGAGTCGGAGGAGCGGCACCGCGATGCCGAGCACGAGCGCCGCGCCGCACACCGACGGCGTATACACCTTCGCAAAGCGGGAGATGAACGCCTCGGAACGGGACTTGCGCGAGCTGGCGTTCTCCACAAGATCAAGGATCTTGGAAACGGTGGACTCGCCGAATTCCTTCGTCGTGCGGATCTTCAGCACGCCGTTCATGTTGATGCAGCCGCTGATGATCTCGTCGCCGGTCTTTACGTCGCGCGGCAGGCTCTCGCCGGTGAGCGCGCTCGTGTTGAGGCTCGCCTCGCCCTCGACGATAATGCCGTCGAGCGGCACCTTCTCGCCGGGCTGCACAACGATCACGCTGCCGACGGCGACCTCGTCGGGATCGACCTGCTCGAGTTTGCCGTCCGTTTCGATGTTCGCATAGTCCGGGCGGATATCCATGAGCGCGGAGATGTTGCGGCGGCTCTTGCCGACGGCGTAGCTCTGGAACAGCTCGCCGATCTGGTAAAACAGCATAACGGCAATGCCTTCGACGTAATCGCCGCTCTTCGTCCAGATGGCAAGGAAGAACGCGCCGAGCGTAGCAAGCGCCATAAGGAAGTTTTCGTCGAACGGCTGGCCGTTCGCAATGCCTTTGCCGGCCTTGCGCAGGATGTCGTAGCCGATCACGGCGTAGGCAGCGAGGTATGCGATGAGCTGCGCTATGCCGGTGATGGGAAGAAAATGCAGCGCAATGAGCATCACGGCGGTAATGACGATCCGCCAGAGCATCTTTTTCTGTTTTTTTGTCATGGCCTTACGCCTCCTGTCTGGAAACTGCGCCGCCGGATGCGGCGAGGATCAAAGCTCGATCTCGCAGTCGGGCTCGACCTTCTTGCAGGCCTTCAGCACGCTCTGCATGACGGTCTTGGGATCGCTGCCCTCGGCAAACTCAACGATCATTTTCTGCGTCATGAAATTCACAACGGCGTCCGCGACGCCCTCGGTCTTCTTGGCAGCGTCCTCCATCAGATTGGCGCAGTTGGCGCAGTCGACTTCGATCCTGTAGGTCTTTTTCATGGTGGTTTTCTCCCTTTCTGTCAATTTCGAGCGCAAACAATTAAATGCTTGCTTAATCGTTATAAGCGCAGTATACTGGCTTTGTTCCGAAAAAACAACCCGTTTGGACGTTCTGCTTCCAAACGGGCAAACGAAATTTCCGAAAAGGAGAACCGCCATGCCGGAGTTTTCTCTCCCCCACGACCACGGCACACACCAGCACGAGGAGGAGGTTCGCCGCGTCCTTGCCGACGACGCGCGCTTTTCCGCCGTGGCGGAGCTGTTCCGCTCGCTCGGCGATCCGACGCGCGTGCGCATTTTCTGGCTGCTCAGCCACCGGGAGGAGTGCGTCATCAACATTGCCGCGATGCTCGACATGTCCAGCCCCGCCGTATCGCACCATCTGCGCTCGCTCGCCGAGAACGGGCTTCTCGAGAGCCGGCGTGACGGCAAGGAGGTCTATTACCGCGCGCCCGACACCGTGCAGGGGCAGCTGCTGCATGAGATCGTAGAGCAGGTGATGGAGATCGCCTGCCCGGAAAAGAGCGTAGACCGCAGCGCGTCGCAGGAGGAGATCATCCGAAACGTCCACGACTACATGGTCGAGCATCTCTCCGAGCGGCTCACGATCGAAGAGCTGTCGCGCGAGTTTCTGATGAACACAACAACGCTCAAGGCCGTTTTCAAGAAGGTGTACGGCACGTCTCTCGCCGCGCACATGAAGGCGCACCGGATGGAGCGGGCGGCCTCGCTGCTGCTCAAAACACAGGACGACATCGGCGCGATCGCCCGCGCCGTCGGCTACGAGAGCCAGAGCCGGTTCACCTCGGCCTTCCGCGAATGCTACGGCGTATCGCCCGGCGAATACCGCCGCGCGCACACGCCGGCTTGATTTTCCCCTCACCGAAAGCAATTGACAGGCCACGAAAAAAGATATATCATTAAATTTATATAATCTTTACATTTACGGGTGAGAGTATGCTTTCGCAGGAGATCCTTGATCTTTATAAAAAGTCGCGCCTGATGACCTATCGGGCGATGTTCGGGCGCATCCGGGAGAAGACCGGCTCGCTCTCCGCTACGGAGGCCTATGCCGTGGACGTGATCTATCTGCTCGGCAGCCCGACGATCACGCAGCTGGCCGAAACGCTCGGCATATCCCAGCCGAACGCCACCTACAAGGTCAACAACCTTGTGGCGAAAGGGTACGCCTGCAAAACGATCTCGGAGGACGATAAGCGCGAGTGCCGCGTCACGGTCGGCGAGCGGTTTTACAAGTACTACGGCAATTCCACGCGCTTTATCGACAACGCCGTGGACGCGCTCCGGGAGGATTATTCCGAAGACGAGCTGAAGACCTTTGAAAAAGTCCTGCACAGTCTGAACCGGCACATCGAAAAAAGGGAGGAAACCGAGCTATGACGACCGGAATGAATCTCTGGGACGCCGACGTATGGAGCTTTGTGCTGACGCTCTCGCTGCTGTTTGCGGCGATGATCGCGGCCAACATTCTCCGCCGGCTCTGTCCCTTTATCCGCAAGGCGCTGATCCCGAGCTCCGTGCTCGGCGGCTTTCTGCTGCTGCTTGCCAACGCCGTTGCCCGCTGGGGTTTCCACCACCCGCTCTTCTCCACCGGCACGCTGGAAATTCTCACGTATCACGGTCTCGGTCTCGGCTTTGCCGCGCTCGCGCTGCGCAATACCGAGAAGAAGACCGACGGCCGCTCCCGCACCGGCGCGTTCGACACCGGCGTCACGGTCGTGAACGGATATCTTCTGCAGGCGGTGCTCGGACTGATCGTGACGATTGGGCTCTATTACGCCATCCGCAGCTTCTACGCCTCCGGTCTGCTTCTCCCGATGGGCTACGGCCAGGGGCCGGGGCAGGCGTACAACTGGGGCCACAACTACGAAATGCAGTGGGGCTTTGAAAACGGCACGAGCTTTGGCCTTGCCGTGGCCGCGATGGGCTTTGTGTCCGCAAGCGTCGGCGGCGTCATTTATCTGAACTGGCTGCGCCGCAAGGGGATCTTCCAGGGCCGGCTCGGCGAGGACGCCAGGGATAACGTCACACTCTCGACTTTCACCGGCGACAACGAGGTGCCGATCTCGGAATCGATGGACAAGTTCACGATCCAGCTTGCGCTCGTGTTTCTCGCCTATGCGCTCGCGTACCTCTTTATGAAGGGTATAAACTCGCTGCTCGACCCCGCCGGGACGGGCGCGAAGGGGCTTGCCGGAACGGTGCAGGGCATGATCTGGGGCTTCCAGTTCCTTTTCAGCAGCGTTTTCGGCATGCTCATCAAGGCGGTGATGAAGACGCTCCGCAAAAAGGGCGTCATGCACCGCGAGTATACAAACACCTTCATGCAGAACCGCATCGCGGGCTTCATGTTCGATCTGATGGTCGTGGCGTCTATCGCGGCGATCGACCTTTCCGCTTTCCGCGACCACCGGTTCGTCCTGCCGCTGACGATTATCAGCATTGTCGGGGCGTTCGGCACATGCTTCTATCTTCGCTTTGTGTGCGCGCGTGTGTTCCCGTGGTATGAGCACGAGGCTTTCCTCTCGCTCTACGGAATGCAGACCGGCACGGCGTCCACGGGCGTCATCCTCCTGCGGGAGATCGACCCGCAGTTTGAAACGCAGGCGAGCGACAACCTTGTCTACCACATGCCGTGGGCGATCCTCTTCGGCGCGCCGATGTTCCTGCTCGTCGGCGTGGCGCCGCAGAGCGTCGGGAAGTCGTGGATGGTGCTCGGCGTATGCGCGGCGCTGTTCGTGATCTTCAATGTGATCCTCTTCCGCCGGTCGATCTTCCGCCGCAAGGCCGTTACGAAATAATACTCTTTGATACATACGATAATGGGGCAGCCGTTCGGTTGAATGGCTGCCCCGATTTTTATAGCTGATACGGCCCGTGGCCCTCCTGCCAGCCGACAAAGTCGCTGACGATCTCGCGCATGGCGGTGAAGTCCGCAGCGCGCGCCGCTCTCTGGCGGAGCTTTTCGCGCTCCTGCTCGGTGAGCGCGCCGAACTTTTCCAGCGCAATGCCGTTCTCCGCGAGAGCGCGGTCAAAGTCCGTTTTTACGGATCGGTTTTCGTTCATGTGCATTCCCTCCCTGCGGAGAGTATGCCCCGGCGCAAGGCGTTTATGCGTTCTCGCCGCTCATGTAATCGTAATAATCCGATTCGCTCGCAAAGAGCATGTATTTTCCGCTCACCAGTCCGTAGTATCCGCCGTGGGTGTAATAACCGCGCATGTCGTTGCCCTCCCTGTCCTGTTTACAAGACAAAGATACGGCACAGAGTGTACGATAAAACGGACTTCCGCGGTTTTTTACGATCTCTCAGTCTCGCCTGCGGCGAGCCGGCTCTCTTTGCGCAAGAGAGCCTTTTTCAGAAGCGAAACTCCGCGGTCTCGTCCGCCATGCGCAGAACGCGGCGGCGCGCTTCCTCCATGGTCTCCGGTTTCGGTTCCTCCATCGCTTCGATCTCGGCTTCCTCACGTTCCCGCTCGCGCCGCTTTTCGCCGTGCACCGCGGCAGTCACCGTGCCGCCGAGAATGGCCGCGCCTCCGGCGAGCTTCACAAATGCCGCGGCGGTCGAATACCCCGCCCAAAGGAGCGGCAGTACCTCATCGAGCGCGATGAGCGCCGCGGCGCCGCCGAGAAGCCACCAGAGGTTTTTCTTTTTTACGATATCCCGCAGCTTTTTCTCCGGGAAGAACGCTTTGACAAAGGCGGCGAGACCGGCGGCAAGGGCAAGCACCGTAAGCCCCCAGCCGAGCACGGCGGCCGCCGCCGCGGGCAATGCCGCAGCGAGCAGGGCGCTTGCGCCCGATGCCGTGAGCCACGCCGCGCCCCCGATCCCGGCGGCGACGAGCACACGCGCACCGAACGGGAGACGGGCAAACCACGCCGCCGTGCGCTGCGCCTTCTTCTTTTCCTCCTCGCTCCCGGCGACCGTCCCGGTCTCGGGCGCATCGCCGCCCGCGCCGCGGAGCGGCACGGTCTCGACGATGGGCGTCGGGAAATCCTCCGCGCCGTCATCGAAAACGCCGTCGTCCGGTAATATCCCGCCGACCATCACGCTCGCGCTCGCCACGGCGGCGACCGCGGCGGCGGTGGCCTGCCGCTTGAGCTTTTCTCGCTTGTTCCGATCCATTTCAGACCATCTTTTCGGGACGGTACGCGGCGTCGAACGCCTCGGCCGTCATGTACCCGAGCCGGAGGCAGCTCTCGCGCAGCGTGAGATCTTCGCGGTGGGCAAGCTTGGCGACCTCGGCGGCGCGCTCGTAGCCGATGTGCGGCGTGAGCGCCGTGACGAGCATGAGCGATCGCTCCATATTCTCCGCCATTTTTTCCCGGTTCGCGCGGATACCGGAAACGCACCGCTCGTCAAAGGACGCGATGGACGCCGCAAGAAGGCGCGCAGACTGCAAAAAGTTATAAATGCACACCGGCAGGAACACATTCAGCTCAAAATTCCCCTGCGACGCGGCAAGTCCCACGGCGGTATCGTTGCCCAGCACCTGCACTGCCGTCATCGTGACCTGCTCGCACTGCGTGGGGTTGACCTTGCCCGGCATGATGGACGAGCCGGGCTCGTTTTCGGGGATGAATATCTCGCCCAGCCCGCAGCGCGGCCCGGAGGCGAGCCAGCGCACGTCGTTAGCGATCTTCATCATGTCGCACGCGAGCGCCTTGAGCGCGCCGTGGGCGAACACAAGCTCGGAGCGGGACGTGAGCGCGTGGAACTTATTCTCCGCCGTCACGAATTTATGGCCGCTCAAGGCGCTGATGCGCTCGGCGGAAAGGCTGTCAAAGCCCGCCGGGGCGTTCAGCCCCGTTCCGACGGCGGTGCCGCCGAGAGCGAGCGCGCGCAGCGGCTCCACGGCGGCGCGCAGCAGCCCGATGTCCGTTTCCACGCTCGCGCGCCAGCCGGAGATCTCCTGCGAGAAGCGAAGCGGTACGGCGTCCTGCAGATGCGTCCGCCCGACCTTCAGCACGTCCTCGTTCTCCGCTTCCAGCCGCCGGAGCGTCTGCGCGAGGCTCTCGCACGCCGGGAGAAGGTTTTCCTCCAGCGCGATAACGGCGGCAATGTGCATCGCCGTCGGGAACGTGTCGTTTGAGGACTGCGACATATTCACATCGTCGTTCGGGTGCAGCAGCTTTTTTCCGGCGATGGCGTTGCCGCGGTTCGCTACGACCTCGTTGACGTTCATGTTCGACTGCGTGCCGCTGCCGGTTTGGAACACAACGAGCGGGAAGTTCCCGTCGAGCTGCCCGGCGAGGATCTCGTCGCACGCGCGCGAAATGGCAGCGCACTTTTCTTCGGTCATGCGATGCGGCACGAGCGCGCGGTTTGCCTCCGCCGCCGCCTTTTTCAAAACGGCAAAGGCGCGGAGGATCTCCTCCGGCATCGTTTCATGGCCCGCTCCGGCGGGGAAGTTCCGGCGGCTGCGCTCGGTCTGCGCGCCCCAGTATTTATCCGCGGGAACGGCGATCTCGCCCATGGAATCGTGTTCGATACGCATTTTCTCTTCCGGCATAATGGCGGCTCCTTTTTCTTCGGTAATATACGGACGTGCGGCAACGGGGACGGATCTCTCTGGCAGCTTTGTGTCAGCAAGAACCGTCCCCATGGACAACTTTTTACTTGGGCTGGCGGCCGTTGCAGAGGTAGAACACCGTCAGCAGGCCGGGGCCGCAGTGCGCGCCGATGACGACGCCGAGCGCCGTGATCGTGATCTCGCCGACCTGGGGATATGCCTTGCGGATCTCGTCGCGCACCCACTCGGCATCGGCAACGCAGTCCGCCTGCAGGATGTGGATCTCCGTGCCGGTCGGATCGCACTCGCTGAAATCGTGCAGGACGCCGTCGCGAATGGCGCGCAGCGCCGCCTTGCGCCCGCGCACCTTCTGCGCCACGTCGAGCGTACCGGCGTTCGGGACATAGAGCACGGGCTTAATGTCAAGGATCGAGCCGACGAGCGCCGCGCTGTTCGAGACGCGCCCGCCCTCTTTGAGATAATTGAGATCGTCCACGGTGAAGCGGTGGGCGATGCGGAGCTTGTTCTCCTCGCCCCAGGCGACGACCTCATCGAAGCCTGCCCCGGCTTCCTTGCGGCGGACCATGTTCATCACGAGCAGACCCAGACCGCCGGAGATGCAGAGCGTGTCCATCACATAGAGCTTCCGTTCGGGGAACTCCGCGCGCAGCTTGTCCGCGGCCTTGTTCGCGTTGACGAACGACACGGACATCTTCTGCGACATATCGAGAAAGATCACGTCCTTCCCCTCGTCGAGAAACGTCTTGAGGAAGTCGTAATACACGAACTCGTTGATCATGGACGTGTGCAGCTTGTCGCCCCGGCGCATACCGGCGTAGACCGCGGCGCGGGTCTCCTCACGGCAGTCGTCCTCGCGGGGCTCGTCGTTCACGGTATAGGAATACGCGATGAACGGGATGTTGTGCTCCTCCAGCCAGGTGCGCGGCAGGTCGGAGGTGGAGGATGTGGCAATGATGTAATCAGACATAGTATATTTCCTCTCTGTAGTATAGTCGGTGTCGGTTGCGTCGATTGACAAGGGCACACGCGGTTCTGCCGGGCGGAAATGCCCTCATACGGCGTCAAAGCCCTTGAGAATACACAAAGTATTCTCTGCGGCCTTTTCCTTGTCTGCGAGCATTTCTGCTCCGGCAGAACTGCTTCGCATCGGACAGCCTTGGATTTTCGAGGGATTTTTGTTCTTTTGGACGCAGGCGGGCTGTCGCCCGCCAAGGACAAAAGGGCAAAAAGCACCGAAAAGACTGGCTGTCCGACGTGTGGGCCCTTGTTAATCAACGCTTTATCCGCCGAAGATCGCGGAGAGTGTCTTGCCCACGCGCTGGAAAAAGCCGCGGATGCTGTCCCAGACCGTTCCGGCGGTGGACAGGGCGCTCTCGCCGCTCTCGCGGATCTTCTCCACCGTTTCGGGCAGGTCCTGCACGCGCTCGGCAAAGTTTGATCCGCTGATGCTCTGGATCTTGCGGAAGAGATCGGCAAGCTGCTGCGTCTGCGCGTCGTTGAGCGTCATGCCGTGCTCCGCGGCGATGGAGCGGATGCGCTCGCGCAGCTCATCGTCCGAGAGCGCCGCGAGCTCGTCAAAGAAGTCGGTCATGGCGCCGAGCAGCTCCTCGAGCTTTGAGGTGTCGAGCTCGCCGGAGAGCGCGTCGGCCTCGCGCAGCGCCGCGGCGACGGTCTCCTTTGCCTCCGGGGCGAGCGACTGGCAGGTGAGCGTTTCGTACGCTTTGAATACGGCGGGCAATATGGCGAGCGCACCGGTCTCCTCCGGCGCGGCGGCGACGATCTCCGCGTCCGTCACTCCGGCGGCGGTGAGCGCCGCCGCAATGGCGGTCTCCGCGCCGGTGATGTTGGAAAGCGAGAGCGAAAGCCCTTCTCCGCCGGAGCGGATGCGGACGAACACGCCGACGGACGCCGCCTTCTCCGGCACATCGGAAAAATACGTTTCCGCGTCCGGCCGGGAAAGCGGCAGCTCCATCGCCGTGCCGCGCTCAACGCCGAGCGCGGTGAATATACCGTCGGTCTCGCCGAGCGTAAGCTCTTCGCCGAGCACGACGCAGCTGTCCCCCGGCACGGCAAACGCCGCCGTGGTGAGCAGCAGTAAAGCAAGGATACAGAAAATGAGCTTTTTCAAAAAACGGTTGACCTCCCGAAAATAAACAGCCCACGAGAGCGCAATGCGTCCGCGGGCTGTTTTATGCGTCTCAGCCGAATACCTTGACGCTCGTAATGACCGGCTGGTTCACTTCGGCGATGAAGCCGTCCGCGCCGGTGACCTGCACGCTCGCGGCGATCTGGTCCACAATGTCCATGCCGCTCACGACGTAGCCGAACACGGCGAAATCGCCGTCGAGATACGTCGCGTCGTTCTGCAGAATAAAGAACTGGCAGGTGCCGCTGTTCTTATCCGTGCCGCGCGCCATGCCGATGGCGCTGCGCGTCATGGAGAGCGGGTTGTTGAAGCCGTTGGAGGTGAACTCGCCCTCCACGGTCGTGCTCGCCTTGCCGGTGCCGTTCTTGTTCGGGCAGCCGCCGTAAATGGCGAAGCCGTCGATGACGCGGTAAATGGTCAGGTTGTTATAAAAGCCCTTTTTGGCGAGATTGAGGAACTGGGACGCCGTTTTGGGCGCGCTGTCCGCGTCCACCTCGAGCCGGATGGTGCCGTAATTGTTCACGGTGATCTCCACCTCGTGCTTGCCGGTCCAGGTCTTGTTTCCGCCGCAGCCGGCGAGAATGCTCGCCGCCATGAGCAGCGCCAACAGAAATGCGATCTTTCTTTTCATGGGTCGAACCTCCGTTTCCAAAGAAATTCGGGTCTTATTTGCTGGATTTACTTTTTCTCCGCGAGGGAGCGCGCGTAGGCGGCATAGCGATCCTTTCTCGCCTTGGCCTCTTCCGCGCTGGCGCCTCTCGCCAGAACATACATTTTGATCTTCGGCTCCGTGCCGGACGGACGGACGACGAGCGCCGAGCCGTCGCTCAGCTCAAAGAACAGCACGTTGCTGCCGACGATGGGCGTCTTTTCCACAACGCCGAGACCGGGGATCACCACGTCGCCGGTCTGGTAGTCGCGCACGCGGGTGACCGGCGTGCCGCCGACCTCCGCCGGGGGCGTCTGGCGCAGCGACGCCATGAGCGCGCGCATCTCGCCGAGGCCGTCCACGCCGTACATGAAGAGGTTCAGGGTCTCTTCGCAGTAGAAGCCGTACTTTTTATACAGCTCGTCGATCGCGTCGATGAGCGTCATGCCGCGGTTGTAGTAATACGCCGCCATCTCCGCGGCCATCATGGAAGCGGTCACGGCGTCCTTGTCGCGGACGTAATCGCCCATCATGTAGCCGTAGCTTTCCTCAAAGGCCAGGATGTACTCATAATTGCCCTTCACCTTATATTCGGCGAGCTTTTCCGCCATAAACTTGAAGCCGGTGAACGTCGCTTCAAAGTGGACGTCGTTCATCTCGCAGATGCGCTGCACCATCGTCGTGGAAACGATCGTGCTCAGCGCCGCGGGGTGCTCCGGCATCGTGCCGGCGGCGCGGCGGGCGTTGATGATGTAATCGAGCAGCAGGCAGCCCATCTGGTTGCCGGTGATGGGGATGTACTCCCCGTTGCGCCGCGCCAGAACGCCGATGCGGTCGCTGTCCGGGTCGGTGCCGATGATGAGATCGCTGTCCACCTTCTTGGCGAGGTCGATGGCGAGATAGAACCCCTCCGGGTTTTCGGGGTTCGGGCTCTTCACGGTGGGGAAGTTGCCGTCGAGCACCATCTGCTCCTCGACAGGGTACAAATGCTTCACGCCAAGCCGGTGCAGCGCTTCCGGAACGAGCTTCCAGCCGCAGCCGTGGAACGGCGTATATACCACGCGGAAATCGTCGGCGACCTTCGCGACGACATCGCGGTTGATGGCCTGCGCCTCGACATTTTTGAGGAACGCCTCGTCAGTCTCCTCGCCCATCCACTCGATGAGGCCCTTTTCGACAGCCTCGTCAAAGTCCATGCTGTGCGGAGCGCGGAAGATATCGGAGTTTTCCATGCGGCGGGCGATCTCGGCAGCGTGCTGGGGCGGGAGCTGCGCGCCGTCCGACCAGTAGACCTTATAGCCGTTGTACTCCTTGGGGTTGTGGCTGGCCGTGACGTTGATGCCGGCCTCCGCGCCGTAATGCCGGATGGCAAAGCTCAGCTCCGGCGTGGGCCGCAGAGATTCAAAAATGCGCACATGCACGCCGTTCGCGGCCATGATCGCGGCGGCTTCGCGGGCAAACGCCACGCCGTTGTTGCGGCAGTCGTGGCAGACGCACACGCCGCGCTTCATCGCTTCCGCGCCCTCGGCCGCGATCAGCTCGGCAAACGCCTGCGTCGCGTGACGGATGACGTGGATGTTCATGCGGTTCGTGCCGAGACCCATAATGCCGCGCAATCCGGCGGTGCCGAAAACGAGCGGCGCATAGAAGCGGTCCTCGATCTCCTTGGGATCGTCGCGGATGGCGTCGAGCTCTTTCCATTCCTCTTCGCTCAGCGCCGGACTGTTGAGCCATTTTTCATAAGTTTCCCGCCAGGTCATTGTTCTTCCTCCGTTTCATCGTCGCTCTCCCGGATCAGCTCGCAGGCGTCCTCCCACACCGAGGCGGGAACAAAAATATCAACGCCCGAGCCGCTGATGCCGAGGATCAGCTTGCCGAATTGTCCGTCGTTGGGGTATTGGCGCAGGCACGGGATGCCGAACGCCTCCAGACGCGTGACGAGCATCGTCTCGTCCATGTCGATGCCCTTGCAGTGGCAGAGATACACCGGCGGCTCCGGCTGGCCCGCTTCGTCCTTGGGCCAGCGCTCGTAAAGATCGCCGGGGAGCTGACGCCCCCACTCCGCCGATGCTTTTCCGGTTTCTTCCATGATGTCTCCCCGCGGGTCGCCCCGCATGTTTTTATTTATGTTTTTATTTATGATATTTCCCGCCCTCGTTGATGTTGAAGGCGCGGTAAATCTGCTCCAGAACCATGACCCGCGCCAGATGGTGCGGGAATGTCATGCGCGACATGGAAAGGCGGACGTCCGCGGCGCGCTTTACCTCGTCCGACAGCCCGTCTGAGCCGCCGATGAGAAAGCACACGCGGCTTTTTCCCTGCACGGCGCACTGCGCCATGAGCGAGGCCAGCTCCTCGCTGGAACAGCTCTTTCCCTCGATGCACATGGCGACGACGAAAGCGCCGGAGCCGATGCGCGCGAGCATCGCCGCGCCGTCGCGCTTTATGTCGCCGGTCTCCGGAAGCTCGATGATCTCCGGCGAGCAGTAGCGCTGCAGACGTTTGTTGTATTCCTCGCACGCGGCGGCATAAAAGCTCTCCTTGAGCTTGCCGGTGCAGATCAGTTGGACGCGCAGCACGGCGTTACCTCCAGCTCCAGATCGCCCTCCGCCGGGGCGACGCGCAGCGTCACCGCGGAAAAGCCCTCGCCGTCAAGCGCTTCGCGCACGGCCCGCTCCGCGAGGCCGGGGCGGTTATTCTCCCGGCTCAGATGGCCGAGCACGAGCGAGCGCACCCCGGTCTTTGCCAGATCGCAGGCAAGCTGCGCGCAAGCCTCGTTGGAGAGGTGGCCGCGGTCGGACAGGATGCGGCGCTTGAGATAAACGGGGTAGCGCCCGGCGCGGAGCATATTGACATCGTGGTTTGCCTCGATCACCGCCGCGTCGCACCCGGCGAGCGCGTCGAGCATCTCCGCCGTCACGCAGCCGGTGTCGGTGCAGACGCCGAAACGGGCGTCCTTCCCCGTCAGAACATATCCTACGCTCTCGGGCGTGTCGTGCATTGTCGGAAAAGCGGTGAGCGTGAAATTCTTCAGCGCGACGCTCTCCCCTACCGGGATCGGAACGATGCGCCCTTCCAGCCCCGCCGCGGCGCGCTCGAGCGCGTGGGCGACGGTCTGCGGCGCATAGACCTTCACATTTTTATAATACTTCAGCAGCATCGGCAGACCGGCGACATGGTCGGAGTGCTCGTGCGTGATGAGAACGGCCGAAAGATCGTCCGGCGTGAGCGCTCGCCGCGCAAGGCCGGTTTTGATGCGGCGCAGGGAAATGCCCGTGTCGAGAAGCACCGCCGCGCGTCCCTCGGTGAGAAGATAGCAGTTGCCGCTCGAGCCGCTGGCAAAGGATACGAAAGTCATCCCGCGGCGGCGGTGCCCCGCTCCGTGCCATCCGGCTCATCAATGATGCGGATGTCCGCGCCGAGAAGACGCAGCTTGCCGACGAAGTTTTCGTACCCGCGCTCGATGAACTGGATATCCTCCACGAGCGTGACTCCTCTGGCGCAGAGGCCCGCGATGACCATCGCCGCGCCCGCGCGCAGGTCGCACGCGTCCACGGAGGCGCCGCGCAGCGTTTCCACGCCTTCAACGACCGCCACGCGGCCGTCCACGGTCACGGCCGCGCCCATTTTGCGCAGCTCGTTGATGTATTTATACCGGTGATCCCAAACGCCCTCGGTGATGACGCTCGTCCCCTCCGCCACCGCGAGCGCCACGCCGATCTGCGGCTGCATATCGGTCGGGAAGCCGGGGTACGGCTGGGTCTTGACGTTGGCGCGGCGGAGACGCCCCGTCGAGCGGACGAGGACGGATTCGCCGTATTCCTCCACCGTGACGCCCATTTCGCGGAGCTTCGCGGTGATGCAGTCAAGGTGCTTGGGAATGACGTTTTTGATCAAAACTTCTCCCCCGACGGCGGCGGTGGCGGCCATGTAGGTGCCGGCCTCGATCTGGTCGGGGATGATGGTGTAGGTGCCGCCGTGCAGCTGCTCCACGCCGTTGACCTTGATGGTGTCCGTACCGGCGCCGCGAACGTCCGCGCCCATGGAGTTGAGGAAGTTGGCAAGATCGACGATGTGCGGCTCGCGCGCCGCGTTTTCGATGATCGTGCGTCCCTCGGCGAGCACGGCGGCGATCATAATGTTCATCGTCGCGCCGACGGAGACCTTATCGAGATATACGCTCGCGCCGCGCAGCCGTCCGCCGGGGACGTGCGCGGTGATGAAATCGGAAATATCGACCTCCGCGCCGAGGGCGTTCATGCCCTTGACGTGCTGGTCGATCGGCCGGACGCCGAAGTTGCAGCCGCCCGGCATCGTCGTGCGGGCAATGCCGAACCGGCCGAGCATCGAGCCGACAAAATAGTACGACGCGCGGATCTTGCGCATACGGTCATAGTCCGCGCCCATCCAGGTGGCGTTCGTCGCGTCGATCTCCACGGTGGAGCGGTCGATCTGCTCGACCTTCGCGCCGAGCGATTCGAGTATGAGCAGCAGCGCCTCGGTGTCGCTGATCTGGGGCAGGTTTTCAATGCGGCATTTGCCGTTTACCATGAGCGCCGCCGGAATGATGGCTACCGCCGCATTCTTCGCGCCGCTGATCTCCACTTCGCCGTGCAGACGGTTGCCGCCTCTGATTCTATATCTTTCCAAGTGTTGACTCCTCCTGACGCGCATCCGGGGTCGGGGTCACCCTTTGCCCATAGATACACGGCCATTTTATCATAGCGCGGGGAAAAACGCAAGTCTTACTCCCCGGCGAGGATGTGCTCCGCCTGCAGCGCCGCGATGGCGGTTTTGCCGTCGGAGATCTCGCCGCGCTTTACCATGGAGAGGAGCTCCGAAAACGGGAGCTTTACGAGATCAAGGAACTCGCCCTCGTCGGGATGCGCCTCGCCGCGGGAGAGGTCGAGCGCAAGATAGATGTACAGCCGCTCGCTCGAAAAGCCGGGGGACGAATGATACGCGCCGAGCGGCACGATGCGTCCGGCGGTGAAGCCGGTCTCCTCGCCAAGCTCGCGCACCGCGCACACGAGCGGGTCCTCCCCACGCTCGAGCTTGCCGGCGGGCGCTTCGAGCAGGTGCTCGCCGATGGGATAGCGGTACTGACGCACGCAGTAGGCATTGCCCTCGCCGTCCACCGGGAGAATGCACGCCCCGCCCGGATGCTCCACAATCTCGCGGAACGCCTCCGAACCGTCCGGCAGGCTCACGCGGTCGAGACCGACGTTGATGATGATCCCCTCATAGGTATTGAGACGGCGCAGCTTTTTCTCCGTATAGTCCATGGATGATCTCCTTTTTTTCTTTCGTATCAAGGTATTCTACCACGCCTCTCCCGGCTTTTCCAGCTTTTTTCACTGTTTATCGGCGGCGGAGGGGCGTATAATGGGGAAAAACCGCGATTTGGGGAGACTGTTATGCAGAACAAAGCAGAAAACGAACGGGCGCTCGCGCTGCGCGTGCCGGGGCACCCGGGCCTTTCGGACGCCAAAAAGCTCGTTTTCGCCGCGCTCGGCGGAAGAAACTGGGGCGTGCTGGAGATCGAGATCATCGCCGGGCGGGAGGAGAGCCTGCTGCTCGCGCGCCCGGCGAGCGGCGTTTACCTGTCGCGCGAGGTGCTCTCCCGGCTCGCTGCGCGCGGGCGCTGAAATTCTCTCTTTTTCGCTCTTGACAGGTATGGTATAATACTTTTACTGCCAAGGCGGAGGAGGTGGAAGGCCATGCCGAAAAAAGAAGGGATCAAGGAGATCGCTTCCAACCGCAAGGCGTTCCACGACTACTTTGTGCTGGAGCGCTTTGAAGCGGGCATCGAGCTGTTCGGAACGGAGGTAAAATCCATCCGTGCCGGGCAGGTGAATCTGAAGGACAGCTACTGCACGATCCGGGAAGGCGAGCTTTTCGTGCGTGGGATGCATGTGAGCCCTTACGAAAAGGGCAACATCTTCAACCGCGACCCGGTGCGCATCCGGCGGCTGCTGATGCACAAGCGGGAGATCCGCAAGCTCGGCGAGCGCGTGGCGCAGGACGGCGTGGCGCTCGTGCCGCTCTCGCTGTACTTCAAGGACAGCCGCGTCAAGGTGGAGCTCGGTCTCTGCAAGGGCAAAAAGCTGTACGACAAGCGCGATTCGGACGCCGAGCGCAATGCGAAGCGGGACATGGACCGCGCCATGAAAGAAAGGAATTTCAAAGAATGAATCCTGTTGTGACCATCGAAATGGAAAACGGCGGCGTTATCAAAGCCGAGCTTTACCCCGAGATCGCGCCGGAGAGCGTTCGCAACTTCATCTCCCTCATCAACAAGGGCTTTTACGACGGGCTGATCTTCCACCGCGTCATCCCCGGATTTATGATCCAGGGCGGCGACCCGGAAGGCACCGGCATGGGCGGCCCCGGCTACCACATTTACGGCGAGTTCCGCGGCAACGGCTTCCAGAACGATCTCAAGCACAAGCGCGGCGTTTTGAGCATGGCCCGTTCCATGTACCCCAACAGCGCCGGCAGCCAGTTTTTCATCATGCATGAGGACGCCCCGCACCTCGACGGACAGTACGCCGCGTTCGGCGCCGTCACCGAGGGCATCGAGGTCGTTGACCAGATCGCCGGCACACGCACCGACCGCAACGACCGTCCCACGGAGCCGCAGGTCATGAAAAAAGTCACCGTGGAGACCTTCGGCGAGGAATATCCCGAGCCGAAGAAAAGATAAAAAGATACAGGAAAAGATTTTCTGAATCTTCCTTGTCCCAAAGAATAAGGAATAAGGAGCCGTTTATTCGGATTTATTCCTTATTCCAAAAAGAAAGGGTCCTCAAGGGGGAACATGGTTCCCCCTTGAAGTTGCCTCGCCGAAGGCGACTCTGCCGTTTCCGCAGAAACGGCGGCAACTATGGGGGCGTACCGGTTTCGACGGGGATGCGGAGATTGGAATAGCGGGCGGATGCGCCTACCATCCTTAAAATTGGCAATTATAAATTAAAGAACAACGATAACGTTGCTCTGGCCGCGGCTTAAGCCGTGACCCGTCCCCTCCGGGAGTGCCTCGGCCCGGAAGCGGGGCGTCGATGAGAGGCGGACGTGAGCGCGCAAAGCTTTGAGCGCGCCATGCATAATGAAGCTACCCGACTTGCCGTCTTGACGTTTGGCCGGTAACGAGGGAAACAGGGATGCGGAATCCCAAAACAAGCGTCTGCGCCCGGAGAAGTTCCCTTTGAAGCGTTTTCGGACAGGAGTTCAACTCTCCTCGCCTCCACCACGTCAAAACAACACCATGAGGTCATTCGCCGCCGCAACCGGCGTCCGATCGACCGATGGTGTTGTTTTTCCTTTCCAAATCGAACCCGCTGCGCCGGGTTTGATCTCCGGCATTTTCTTTGCATACAAATCATGGGAGCGGGCGGATCAACTATGAGAAAGATACTTTGTCTGCTGAAAAAAGAGCTTATGCTCACAATATCGGTTTTGATGGCATGTCTATCGCTCTTTCTTTCAAAACCCGGCGTTGAAACGCTCAGGAGCATCGACTGGCACACTCTGGCGATCCTTTTCATGATGCTGACGGTGCTGGAGGGTTTCAAAAAAGAAAACATTTTTCAGCCGGTTTTGAGGTTTTCCGAAAAGATCACTTCCATGGTCGGGATCTCGTTCTTTTTAATTTTCGGTGTGTTCTTTTCCTCCATGTTCGTGACGAACGATGTATCGCTGATCGTTTTCGTGCCGCTGACGATCCTTCTCTTCCGCACGGCAAAAAAAGAACCGTATATTCTTCCGGTCATCTCAATGGAAAATATAGCGGCGATCCGCGGTTCCTTGCTGACCCCTTTTGGCAGTCCGCAGAACCTGTTTCTGTTTGAGCAGTCCGGCATTTCCGCCGGAAAGTTTATGCTTCATATGCTGCCGCTGTGGCTCTCCTCCGCAATTCTTCTCGGCGGGTTCATCTTCTTTCTGTACCGAAAGGACCCTCACGAAAGGATCTCTTTGCTCGGAAGCTCCGGAGAAGCATGGAAGCCGGAGCGGAAAAAGCACAGGATTATCTACGTTGGGCTGTTTGCGCTGACTGTTGCAACGGTCGTCTCCCGGACACCGTATTGGCTGGCTGCCGCCGGGATCGTTCTCGCCGTTATTCTGCTTTTTGACCGCGCCGTACTGAGGAAAACGGACTATGTTCTGCTGGTCACCTTCTTCTGTTTCTTTGTCTTTTCATCGCAGATCACTGCGAACAAGACGATCTCGCACTTTCTTACCAACGCCGTTGCCGGCCACGAGTATTTCTGGGGGATCGGTTTGAGCCAGATCATCTCCAACGTACCGGCTTCCATTGTCCTTTACCCTTTTACCGATAATCTGGCCGCTCTTCTGTACGGTGTGGATACGGCAGGTCTGTGCTCCGTCATCGGTTCCCTCGCCTCGGTCATCAATTACAGGCTTTATGTGCGCTCTTACCCGGGGCAAGTCGGGAGGTTTATGAAAGTTTTTACGCTTATCAGCTGGGCATTTTTCCTGATCGTGGTCATTCCCGGCTACTTTCTTTCAAAGTACTGGCTGATTTAGTATACCATCTGCCCACCTCCGTGCGGTGGATCTCCCCTGTGCAGGGTCTCCGTTTTCCTGCACGGGGGTTTTTTGTTTGCATGAGAGTCTGCAAGCCATTCATAAATTGTTTACACTCCGTCGGTTGACTTTCGGGGTACGGCAGATTATAATCGCAAATATTCTAATATTAGAGTTTCTATTCTTGGAGGTTTTTATGCCAGAGCAGAATTTCACCGCTTCGCAGATGTTCCGCAACGCGAACCGGTTTATTGAAGCATACCATGCCGCATTGCAGCCGGTCTGCCGGGATACCGGCCTGCCGCCGATGGCGGTCGATATTCTGATGTTCTTCGCCAACAATCCCGAAAGCGGCACGGCGAAGGACGTCTGCCAGTGCCGCGGCTTCAAATCCGGCATTGTGTCCGTCCACGTGGACCGGCTCGTGAACGAGGGGCTTCTCTCGCGCCGGGAGGTCCCCGGCGACCGCCGGAAAACGCGGCTCGTGTGCACGGACGCGGCGGCGGAGATCGTAGAGCGCGGACGCGCGCTGCAAAAGGCCTTTGCGCAAAAACTGGTGGACGGGCTGTCGGAGGCGGATGTTGCCGTATTCCACAGCTGTCTGGCAGCAATAGGCGACAACATAGAGGACATCCGCAAAAACGGACTTTTTCCGGAGAACAGGAGATAACGATGCTGAAACTAATAAAGAATATGCGCCGGAAGGAAAAGGAGATGGCGCTGCTCTGTCTGGTGTTCGTCGTGGTGCAGATCTATTTTGATCTTCGTCTGCCGGACTATATGACGGAGCTCACGATGCTGATCAAAACGTCCGGCACAACGGCGGACATTGCCGCCGTCGGTCTCAAAATGCTCGGCTGCACGGCGGCAAGCGCGGTGCTTGCGATCGCGTGCGGCTTTCTCGCCGCAAAAACCGCGTCGGGATTCAGCTTTGCGGTGCGCGAAAAGCTCTTCCGCCATGTGATGGACATCGGCAGCGAGGAAATGCAGGACTTTTCCATTCCGAGCCTTATCACCCGCACGACGAACGACATCACCCAAATTCAGATGATCATCGCCATGGGCCTCCAGATGATGATCAAGGCCCCCATCATGGCGGTGTGGGCGATCATCAAGATCCTCGGCAAGAGCTGGGAGCTCTCCGCCGTGACCGCGGCGTTCGTCGTCGTGCTGTTCACAACGGTACTGCTCATTATGGGCTCGTGCATTCCCCGTTTCCGTCTTGTGCAGAAAATGACGGATAAAATCAACCGCGTGGCGCGCGAAAATCTGACCGGCATCAACGTGGTGCACGCCTTCAACGCGGAGGAGTTCCAGAACGAAAAGTTTGACGGTCCCAGCCGCGGCATGATGGATCTCCAGATGAAAAACCAGAAGCTCTTTGCGCTGGTACAGCCGTCGATGTCGCTCGGAATGAACGGTCTGGCGCTTGCGATCTACTGGGTCGGCGCCGCGCTCGTGAACAGCATTGCCGTAACGGACATGGCCGCGCGCCTTACCATGTTCAGCGAAGTGCTCGTATTCAGCACGTATGCGACGTATATCGTCATGTCGTTCATGATGCTCGCCATGATCTTCATGCTGCTGCCGCAGGCGCAGGTGTCCGCGGAGCGCATCAACGAAGTGCTCGACCGCAAAGCCTCCATCCGCGAGGGCAGCGTCCAAACCGGCGCGGAGACCGGAACGGTGGAGTTCCGAAACGTTTCGTTCCGCTACCCCCACGCCTCCGGAGACGCGCTGACGAACATTGATTTCAAGGTAAACCGCGGCGAAACGCTCGCGATCATCGGCGCGACCGGCAGCGGCAAGACAACGCTCGTCCAGCTCATCCCCCGCTTTTACGACGCGACGGAGGGCGAGGTGCTCATCGACGGCGTGAACGTGAAGGACTATTCCTTCGATGCGCTCTACGATAAGCTTGGCTATGTCACGCAGAAGGCCGTTCTCTTCTCGGGAACGGTGCGCGATAACGTACTCTTCGGCGAGAGCGCTGCCGGAAGCGACAGCGAAAACCTTGAGCGCGCCATTGCGCTTTCGCAGGCAAAGGAGTTTGTGGATAAGCTGCCGGATGGCACGAACTACGAGATCGAGCAGCTCGGCCGCAACGTGTCCGGCGGGCAGAAGCAGCGCCTTTCCATCGCCCGCGCGCTGGCGCGAAAGCCGGAAATTCTGGTCTTTGACGATTCGTTCTCGGCGCTCGATTACCGGACGGACGCGAAGCTGCGCGAGGGTTTGAACCGGGAGCTGCATGATGTGACGAAGATCATCGTCGCCCAGCGCATCAGCACGATCCGCCACGCCGAAAAGATCCTCGTTCTCGACCGCGGCGAGTTCGTCGGCATGGGAACGCACGACGAGCTTATGCAATTCTGCAAAGTGTACCGCGAGATCGCAACATCGCAGCTGAGCGCCGCGGAGCTCGCGTAAGGAGGGACAGAAATGAAGCGAACCTATAAAGCAAACGGCATCCGCTCCGCGGTGCCGCGCCTTACGGACTATATGCGCTCAAGCATGGGCGTCATCATCCTGGCGCTGATTCTCGCCGCGCTCAGCGCGGTGATGACGATCCTTGGGCCGAACCAGATCGGCCGGATCGCCACGCTGATGTCGGACGGCCTCACCGGAAACATCGATCTCGCGGCGATCGCCAAAGTCGGCATTTTCCTTGCTGTCATCTATGTACTCAGTGCAGTTTTCAGCTTTATCCAGCACTACACGATGTCTGTCGTCACGCTGAAAATGTCCTACCGCATGCGCGGCGAGCTTTCCGCCAAGATCAACCGCGTGCCGCAGAAGTATTTCGGCACGACCTCGCAGGGCGACATTCTCAGCCGCATCACAAACGACGTTTCCACCCTGCAGCAGGGACTCACGAACAGCCTGCCCACGATCATCAGCGCGGCCACGCAGTTTGTCGGCTGTCTCCTTATGATGTTCGTCACCGAGTGGCGGCTCGCGCTCGTTTCCATCGGCGTAACGATCCTCGGCATGCTGCTGACGGTGCTGATTCTGTCCAGATCGCAGCGGTATTTCGCCGCGCGGCAGAAAAGTCTCGGCGCGCTGAACGGGTATGTGGAGGAAATGTACTCCGGGCATGAAGTCGTGCGGCTCAGCCGCGCCGGGCGGAAGATCGGCGCGCAGTTCGATACGCTCAACGCCGCCGTTTACGACGCAAACTGGAGATCGCAGTTTCTCTCCGGCATGATGCAGCCGCTTATGAACATTGTCGGCAACATCGCCTATGTTGCGGTGTGCGTTCTCGGCTCGATCCTTGCGATGAACGGTACGATCGAGTTCGGCGTGATCGTCTCGTTCATTCTGTATGTCCGGCTTTTCACCTCACCGCTGACGCAGATAGCACAGGGCATGACGAACATGCAGACCGCCTCCGCCTCCGCGCACCGCATCTTCGATTTTCTCGAAAGCGAAGAGATGCCCGACGAGAGCGAAAAGACCGCGAAGCTCACCGATGTGCGCGGCAGGGTCTGCTTTGACCATGTCCGGTTCAGCTATCCGAGTGACCCGGACAAGATCATCATCCGGGACTTTTCCGCCGAGGTGCTCCCCGGACAGAAGGTCGCCATCGTCGGCCCGACCGGTGCGGGCAAGACCACAATGGTCAATCTTCTCATGCGGTTCTTTGAGATCAACAGCGGCAGTATAACGATCGACGGCGTACCCATCTCCGATATGCACCGGGAGGACGTGCACGGTCTCTTCAGTATGGTTTTGCAGGACACCTGGCTCTTTGAGGGAACAGTGCGGGAGAATCTTGTGTACAACATGGAGGGCATCACCGACGAACAACTCGAAGCGGTCTGCCGCGCGTGCGGGCTCGATAAGCTCATCCATTCGCTGCCGCAGGGGTTTGATACGGTGCTCTCCGAGAGCGCCGGCATTTCCGCCGGGCAGAAGCAGCTTCTCACCATTGCCCGCGCTATGCTCCAAAATGCGCCCATGCTGATTCTCGATGAGGCGACCTCCTCCGTCGATACCCGCACGGAAGTTTTGATCCAGCGGGCCATGGACGAGCTCACGAAGGGGCGTACCAGCTTTGTGATCGCGCACCGCCTGTCCACGATCAAAAACGCGGACAAGATCCTCGTCCTGCGCGACGGTGACGTGGTCGAAAGCGGCACGCACGAAGAGCTCATGCAGCGCGGCGGCTTCTACGCCGAGCTTTACAACAGCCAGTTTGACGTGGCATCATAAATCATTCAAACGACCCCCGCTCCGCTGGGCTCCACGCAAAAAGACGCAGGTTCCCGATCTGTAAACAGCACCCCATTTGTTAGACAAGTACGATAAAATACTTGTACTAAGGAATGGGGTGCTGTTCCATACAACACTTGCGGGGTTTTGCCTTATTTCGCGAGAGCTGCGACCTGTTCGGCCATGGTGGGAACATCGCATTTCCCGGTGCGGATGGCCTCCAGAATGACCTCCGGCGAGGCCGGGACTTTGTTGATGCGCACGCCGACAGCGCGGGAAACGGCGTTCAAAATCGCCGGGGTGATCGGCACGGTGGCGACCTCGCTCACGCCCTTTGCGCCGTAAGGCCCGATGGGTTCGGGATCCTCGATGAGGATGAGCTTATAGCGCGGCGTGTCCTCCGCCTTCGGGAGCCCCATCTGCCCGTAGAGCTTTTTGACCGGGTAGCCGTTTTTCGTCGGGTGCCCCTCGGTGAGCGCATATCCCTGCCCCATCGATACGCTGCCCTGCATCTGTCCTTCGATAATGCGCGGGTTGATCGCGCGGCCGACATCGTGCGCGGCGATGACCTTCAGGAGCTTTACCTTGCCCGTAGCGGTATCCACCTCGACGATCGCCGCCTGCGTCGCGTAGGCGTAGGCCGGGAAGTTGCGGTACTTTACGCCCTTCTCCTCCGCGCCCTTGAAGTTTCCGATGGCGAAGCACTCCGGCGCGCGGAAGTAGTATTCCGCGTACCGGCTCTCGCCCGGCTGCGGCGGATTCTCTTCCAGCTCCTTCTGCAGAAGGCGGCACGCTTCGTACACTGCGCGCCCGTCGCAGAGCGTCTGGCGCTCAGACACGCTCTCGCCGGTCGGGATCGTGATGTCCGTATCGCCGATGACAATGTCGATATCCTTCATATCCATGCGCAGCGTTTCCGCCGCGATCTGTACCATGGCGGTGCGGAAGCCCTGTCCCATGTCCGTGCCGGAGACGATCATATGCAGCTTGCCGTCGCCGTCGAGCGTCAGCCTGCACGCGCCGTCGTCAATGAAGATGCCCTTGCCGATACCGGAGTTTTTGAATCCGGACGCCACGCCCCAGCCAAGGACCTTCGTTCCGTTCGGGTACTGCCCCTCGTATTCCCTGAGCGCTTCCCTGACCGCCTTTTCGCACAGGTCGATCGTATCGTGCATACCCATGCTGCTCTCAAGCAGTTCTCCGCCGACGGAGCAGCTGCCCGGATACACGGCGTTGCGCCGCCGCAGCTCAAAGGGGTCGATGCCGAGCTTTTCGGCCATTTCGTCGAGCGCCGTTTCGATGGAGATCGCGGCCTGATTGATGCCGTAGCCGCGGAACGCGCCGCCCTGCAGATTGTTATCGCGGATGCAGCGGGCGTCCACGCGGACGTTCGGGATGATATACGGCCCGCCGGACATCAGACAGCCGGTCATGAGCGTACCGTAGCTCTCGGCCTCGTAGGGACCGCCGTCGGAGAACATGAAGCTGTCGAGATACCGGAACCTGCCGTCCTTCGAAAAGCCGATCTCATAATCCGTGTGGTACCCGTGGCGGCGGGTCGTGACGATCATGTCCTCCTGGCGTGTGAGTGTTACCTTGACAGGCTTATCGCAGCAGAGCGCCGCGACCGCCGCGGGTGCTTCGAGGAACGAGTCGCATTTCTTGCCGAAGCCGCCGCCGAGCGGCGTCGCCACGACGCGGATGTTCTCCTCGTCCATGGCGAGATTTTTGGCGAGCATCCGGCGCACCTCAAAGGGTGCCTGCGTGCAGGCGTACACCGTGACTCTGCCGTCCTTTGCGTACCCGATGGCGCTCACCGGCTCCATGCACACATGGTCCTGCGGCTGGATATCCTTCGATACACGCACCTTTACGATCTCCGCCTCAGCCTTGCATTTTTCCACGTCGCCGGTCTCGCGGCCGGTACGGACGATGTAGCTGTCCGCCTTCACGCCCTCCGCCATCGTATAGATGCCGGGCAGCTCCGTATAGTCGATCTTCACGAGCTTCACCGCGGCGCGGGCATGCTCCGGCGTGTCGGCGACGACCATGGCGACAAAATCGCCGAGGAAGCGTACCTCATCCGAGCAGAACACCGGCTGATCGGGCGTCCATGTGCCGATCTTGTTGAGCCCCGGCACGTCCTTATGCGTGACGATGCGCGCAACGCCGGGCGCGGACTCCGCCGCGGAGTAATCCACCGCGTTGATGCGTGCGTGCGGCACGGGTGCGAACACGAATGCGCCGTGGAGCATCCGCTCCGCGCCGAATTCGTCGGCCTCATAGTCGTCGCAGTATTTGAGCGTTCCGGCGGTTTTGGCAAGGCCGTCCACATCCCAGACGCTCTGCCCGACGAAGCGCCCCTCGATCTCGGGGACAATCTGTCCCTTGCCGGTGACGATCTCGGTCGGGTCGTTCACCTGCACGGCAGTGAGCGGCACATCCTCGCCGCGCAGACGCGCCGCGGCGAGCTTCACGCCCTCGATGATCTTCACATAGCCGGTACAGCGGCAGTAGTTGTGCTTCAAGCCGTCGTATATATCCTCTTCCGTCGGGTTCACGGTTTTGCACAGCAGCGCCTTTGCTGCCATGATCATGCCCGGCGTGCAGAAGCCGCACTGCACTGCGCCCGCGTCAAGGAACGAGCGCTGAATGACCTGCAGCATCGTGTCGTTCGGAAGATTTTCGATCGTCTCTACGCTCTTTCCGGCGAGCGTTTTGAGAACCGTCACGCATGAGCGGGCAAGAATACCGTCAATGAGCACACTGCACGCGCCGCAGTGACCGGTGGAGCAGCCTTCCTTGCTCCCCTTCATGCATTCCACATTGCGGAGATACTTCAAAAGCGTCATGCGCCCCTCGTATGCCGCCGTGATCTCTCTGCCGTTCAGGATAAATGTTGCGTTTTCCATGCAGCTTCCCCTTTCCCTCGCCGGTATTTGGGTTATTCTCTTTACAGAATAGTTTGTTTCCTCGGAAACAAGTTGTTGTTTGTATTATATACGGCCTCGGAGAATTGTCAAGCGCCTTTGTTGACAGGCGCGGAGATCACGGATAAAATATAGGCAGTTCAAGGGAAAGGAACTGCCGCTGATGGATCGAAGCGAAGAGCTTTTGCAGCTCGTACTGGAATACACCAACCTCTCGGACGAGACCGACAAGCTGCACAACCGTGACAGTCTCTCCGGCTATGATAACTCCGAGCTGAACTGTCTTGACGCCATCGGGCGTCTGGAGCAGCCGAACGTCACGGCGCTGGCCGGGGAAATGCGCATGACGAAGGGCGCGATCAGCAAGATTCTGCGCAAGCTCTCGGACAAGGACGCGGTGGAGCCGTATCAGCTTGGCTCAAACCGGCAGAAGATCTTTTACCGGCTGACCGACGCCGGACAGGAGCTTTTCGACGCGCACCGCGAGCGCCACCGCGGCTGGGAGGAGCGCGAGCTTTTGTTCTTCCGCTCTCTGTCCGAGGAGGAACTGTCGGGGGCCATACGCTTCTTCAACGACTACAACACCGATCTGCGTGCCCGGCTGGGAAAAGAATAACGCTTTAAAGATAGCAGAAGAGAGATGGAACGATCCATCTCTCTTTCGCTTTTTTCAGGGATTGAATATGCCGTAGAGCTGCTTGTACTGCAGCACACGGTAAACGCTCTCGTTAAGGCGCGCCTCGGATATCGTGCCGTTTTCCACGGCGGCAACGACGGCGTCAAACGCCTCGGACAGCACCTCCGGCATAAGGATGATATCAACGCCCGCCTCGATCGCGGCGATCGCCGCGTCGCCGGACGAATAGGCGTCGGTCACACCGTGCATCGCCATGGAGTCGGTGACCACCAGCCCCGTAAAGCCCAGCTCGCCGCGGAGGTATCCGGTGATCATCGTACCGGAAAGGCTCGCGGGCGTGAGATCGCCGGTGACGTTCGGCGCGGCGATATGCCCGACCATGACGGCGCAGCCGGTCAGGACGTTCGCGCTGTAGGGGATCCACTCACACGCGGCAAGCTCGTCATGCGTCTTATATGTGACGGCAAGGCCGTTGTGACTGTCCTCGGCGGTGTCGCCATGGCCGGGGAAATGCTTATACACCGGCAGGACGCCCTGCGAGGCGAGCCCCCGCGCGCACGCACCCGCCATGGCCGCGGCGGTATTCGCGTCCGCAGAGAATGCGCGGCTGCCGATGACGGTATTGGCCGGATTCGTATATACGTCCGCCACAGGCGCAAAGTCCACCGTGAAGCCGTAGTCGGCGAGATAACCGCCGATCGTGCGGCCCATGTTCTCGGCATCCGCCGGATTCCCCGACGCGCCCACGGCGGCGGCGCTCTCGTACTTCGGCAGACCGAAGGCGGCGTTATTGGCAAGCCGCGCAACAAGCCCGCCCTTCTCGTCCACGCCGAGGAACAGCGGCACCGTTGTCGCGTCGCGCAGCTGTTCGGTGAACGCGCGGAGCGTTTCGGGGTCGGAGATATTTTTGCCGAAGATCGCAACGCCGCCGACCGGGTACGCCGCGAGCACCGCGCGCATATCGTCCGTGAGCGTTTTCACGCCCTCGGCTTCCGAGGAGTTGATCTGTCCCGGCGTCTGCGCCGGGTCGAGCGCGTCCGGACGGATGAAAAAGAGCTGACCGACCTTTTCCCGCAGCGTCAGGGTCTGCATATAGCGCTCGATGGCGTCGCCCTCTGCCGGTGCTTCCGTCACTGTCGGGGTCTGTGCCGCCGGTGTTTCCGGCGTACCCTCCGGTTCGGGCGTGGCAGTAGGTTGGGGCGTCGCCGTCGGCTGCGGTGTTGCCGTGATTTGCGGCGCGGCGGTATCCTCCGCCTCCGGATAGCAGGGTACCGTGCCCGGCGCACCGCAGGCGGTCAGCAGAGTACATATTATAAGCAGCATTGCAATAGGAATACACAGCTTTTTCATCTTTACGTTCCCTTCGCGCTTTTCTTATGGTATTAGACGCTTTTCTGGGCAGTTTTGTTCGGCATTTTGCAAAAATGGCGCAGCCTTAAAAAGCCTGCGCCGTTTTTTGCGTTTTATACGGGATTACACCAGCTCGATGACCGCCATTTCCGCGGCGTCGCCCTTGCGGGCGCCGATGCGGGTGATGCGGGTGTAGCCGCCGGTGCGCTCCTTATACTTGGGAGCGATCTCGTCGAAGGTGCGCTTGGCGATGTCCTCGCGGGTGATGAAGGAGCACGCCTGGCGGTAGTTGCTCAGACCGCCTTCCTTGCCGAGGGTGATCATCTTCTCAGCGAGAGGAGCGATCTCCTTGGCGCGGGTAACCGTGGTCTCCATACGTCCCTTGTCCAGGAAGTCCGTGACCTGCTGGCGGAGCATTGCCATGCGCTGATCGGTAGTCTTACCGAGTTTTCTGTTGGCAGGCATTGTTATTTCCTCCTATTTACTGGTTGTTGTCGTCGCTGGCCAGGGACAATCCCATCATGGCGAGCTTGTGCTCGACCTCTTCGAGAGATTTGCGGCCCAGGTTGCGGACCTTGATCATCTCGTCCTGTGTTTTCGAGATGAGGTCCTCGACGGTGTTGATGTTTGCGCGCTTGAGGCAGTTGAAGCTGCGGACCGAGAGGTCCAGCTCCTCGATCGTCATTTCCAGCACCTTGTCCTGCGGCTGCGGCTCGCGCTCCTTGACCGTGACGGTTCCGCCGGCGGCGTCCGAAAGGTCGGTGAAAAGCGTGAAGTGGTCGCAGAGGATCTTGGCGCCCAGCGAAACGGCGTCACGCGCCGTGATCGTCTTGTCCGTCCATACTTCGATGGTCAGCTTGTCGTAGTCCACCTGGTTGCCCACACGGGTGTTCTCAACGGAGTAGTTGACCTTCAGCACGGGGGAATAGATCGAGTCAACGGGGATGGTGCCGATGATGGGCTGTGCCGGCTTGTTGTGCTCGGCCGTGACGTAGCCGCGGCCATGCCCAACGGTCAGCTCCATGGAAAGCGAGCCGTCCGGGCCCAGCGTGGCGATGTGATGCTCGGGATTGAGGATCTCAACCTCCGCATCCGTCTTGATGTCGCCGGCGGTGACTTCGCCCTCGCCGGAGGCTTCGATATAGACGGTCTTGGGAGTGTCGCAGTGAAGACGGGCAATGATGCCCTTCACGTTGAGAACGATCTCGGTCACATCCTCGGTCACGCCGGGGATGGTGGAAAACTCATGCTGGATGCCGGCGATCTTGATCTTCGTGACCGCCGTTCCGGGCAGGGAGGAGAGGAGAACACGCCGCAGGGAGTTGCCCAAGGTCGTGCCATAGCCGCGCTCCAGCGGTTCGACAATGAATTTGCCGTAGGATGCTTCCGCCGAATTTTCGATGCACTCGATACGCGGCTTTTCTATTTCGATCATGTAGTACCCTCCTTTAGATGTCGGCGCCGTGGGATCGGCGCCGCAGATGTGTCAGCTTACCAATCGGACGGGGGTATTACTTGGAGTACAGCTCGACGATGAGGTGCTCCTCGATCGGAAGGTCGATATCTTCGCGCTCGGGCACGCCGACGACCTTGGCAACCATGTTGTTGGCATCGTACTCCAGCCACTTCGGAGGCTGACGGAAGGCATTGGCTTCGACGCTGGACTTGATCTTCTCCAGGCTGCGGCTGCTGTCCTTCAGCGTGATGACCATGCCCGGCTTCACGAGGTAGCTGGGGATGTTGACCTTGCGGCCGTTCACGGTGAAGTGGCCGTGCGTCACGAGCTGACGCGCCTCGGCGCGGCTCATGGCAAAGCCCAGACGGTAGATCACGTTGTCCAGACGGCTCTCCAGGATGGCGAGCAGGTTCTGGCCGGCCTGGCCGGGACGGCGCTCCGCGAGCTCATAGTAGCCGCGGAACTGCTTCTCGAGCACGCCGTAGTATCTCTTGGCTTTCTGCTTCTCACGCAGCTGCAGGCCGTACTCGGAGTTCTTGCTGCGGCCCTGGCCGTGCTGGCCGGGGTTGCCGCTGCGGCACTCCATGGCGCACTTGCCGGTGTAGCATCTGTCGCCCTTCAGAAAGAGCTTCTGGCCCTCGCGGCGGCACTGCCGGCAGACGGCCTCAGTATATCTTGCCATTACTCTTACCTCCTTTGATCAGACGCGGCGACGCTTGGGCGGACGGCATCCGTTGTGGGGGATGGGGGTCACGTCCTTGATCATCGTCACTTCAAGACCGGCGGTCTGGAGCGCGCGGATGGCCGCTTCGCGTCCCGAACCGGGGCCCTTGACAAAAACTTCCACGGACTTCAGGCCGTGCTCCATAGCAGCGCGGGAAGCCGTTTCAGCGGCGGTCTGCGCGGCAAACGGGGTGCTCTTGCGGCTGCCCCGGAAGCCCATGCCGCCGGCGGAGGCCCAGGAAATGGCGTTGCCCTGGGTGTCGGTGATAGTCACCATGGTGTTGTTGAAGGAAGAGCTGATATGCACCTGGCCCTTCTCGATATTTTTCCGCTCTCTGCGGCGGGTACGGACTTTCTTGCCCTTCTGTGCGGTAGCCATTGTATCAGTTTCCCTCCCTTACTTCTTTTTGTTCGCGATGGTGCGCTTCGGACCCTTGCGGGTACGGGCGTTGGTTTTGCTGCGCTGGCCGCGCACGGGGAGACCCTTGCGGTGGCGCAGGCCGCGGTAAGAACCGATCTCGGTCAGGTTCTTGATGTTCAGAGCCACCTGGCGGCGAAGGTCGCCTTCCACGATGAACTCTTTGTCGATGCACTCACGGATACGCGCTTCTTCCTCGTCGGAAAGGTCGCGCACGCGGGTGTCAGGGTTGATTCCGGTCTCTTCGAGAATTCTCTTCGCGCTCGTTCTGCCGATACCGAAAACGTAGGTCAGACCGATCTCGATTCTCTTGTCTCTGGGCAGGTCAACGCCGGCAATTCGTGCCATGTTTTGCAATCATTCCTTTCAATGATTTTATGCCATGTCTGGGGGTGGCTCGGGCCTATGGCATAATGAAGGCCGACCCCAAAAGGGCAGTAAGAAATTATGCCCTTTCTTTCGGATTTTCTATCTGCGATTGATCCGCCGTAGGGCAGATCTCAGCCCTGGCGCTGCTTGTGCTTGGGGTTCTCGCAGATGCACATAACTTTACCCTTGCGCTTGATGATCTTGCACTTCTCGCACATGGGCTTCACACTGGGACGCACTTTCATGGTTTATCCTCCTTCGTGTCGCACTGGTGGAGTTCGTAATTACTTAGACCGCCAGGTGATGCGGCCGCGGGTCAGATCGTAAGGACTCATCTGTACCGTGACCTTGTCGCCGGGCAGGATGCGGATGAAATTCATGCGGAGCTTGCCGGAGATATGGGCAAGAATGGTGTGGCCGTTGCCGATGTCCACCCGGAAAGAGGTGTTCGGCAGGGATTCCACGACCGTGCCCTCCAGCTCGATAACGTCGTCTTTCGCCATATAAGTCCCTCCTTAAATGTCGTCGGCAAGAGTCAGGATTTCCGGCTCGCCGTCTGTGATGAGAATGGTGTTCTCATAATGGGCGGACAGGCTTCCGTCCACGGTGACGACCGTCCATTTGTTGGACAGTACGCGCACCGCCGGTCCGCCGGCGTTGATCATCGGCTCAACAGCCAATGTCATTCCGGGCAGGAGCCGGGGATTCGGCCTGCGCTCCCTGCGATCGGGAACGTAGTTCGGGACTTCCGGATCCTCGTGCATTTTGGTGCCGATGCCGTGGCCGACATAGTCGCGCACAACGCCGCAGCCGTGGCTTTCCGCGTACTGCTGCACCGCGGCGGAGATGTCGTTCAGCCGGTTTCCCGCACGGGCAAACTTGATCCCTTCAAAGAAGCTCTGCCGCGTGATGCGGATGAGCTCCAGCGCTTCCGGCGACGCCTCCCCGACCGGGAAAGTGCCGGCGCAGTCTCCCACATAGCCCTTATAGGTGGCTCCCACGTCGATGGAGACGATGTCTCCGTTTCGCACGATGCGCTTTCCGGGAATGCCGTGGATGACCTCGTCGTTCACGGAAATACACGCGCTCTTCGGGAAGCCGCCGTAGCCGAGAAATGTCGGCGTGGCTCCACAGGACAGGATGAACTTATGGATCTCTTTGTTGATCTCTTCGGTGGTTACGCCGTCCCGCAGCATCTGCCGCCCGACGCTTCGGGCAGCCGCTGTGATCTTTCCGGCTTCGCGCATCCGCTCGATCTCTCGCTGTGATTTGATCGTAATCATCATTCAACGATCCCCAGAGAGCGGAAAATCTCACGGCTTACATCTTCGATGCTGCCGACGTTTTCCACACTGTGAAGCAGCCCCAGCTTCTCGTAAAAGCCCTTGAGCGGCTCGGTCTGTTCATGGTAGACATGCAGACGGTCGCGCACGGTCTCGGGCGCGTCGTCCGGGCGGACGATGAGCGCCGTGCCGCAGGCGTCGCAGATGCCGTCCTGCTTCGGCGGATTCACGCGGACGTGGTAGCTCGCGCCGCAGCGTGGGCAGACGCGCCGCCCCGCCATGCGCTCTACGATGTCCTCGTCGGAAACCTCCAGGGAAAGCACGCCGTCGAGCTCAATGCCGTGAGCGATAAGCGCTTCCGCCTGGGGGATCGTCCGGGGCATGCCGTCGAGGATGAATCCGTTGGCACAGTCGGGCTTTGAGAGCCGTTCCTGCACGATGTCGATGATCACGTTATCCGGCACGAGCTGGCCTTTGTCGATGTACGACTTGGCCGCGAGACCCACGCTCGTGCCATCGTGGATGGCAGAGCGCAGGATATTGCCGGTTGAAATGGTGGGGACACCCAATTTACGGGATAGGATGTCCGACTGGGTCCCCTTTCCAGCGCCGGGGGCGCCCAGCAAAGTCAGCTTCATGTCAGGATCTCCTTATTCAAGGAAACCCTTGTAGTGGCGCATGAGCATCTGGCTTTCGAGAGCCTGCACCGTTTCGATGGCAACGCCGACCACAATGATGATCGAGGTGCCGCCGAGGGAGATGCCCGTATCGGCAGCGGCCTTGGAGCAGGCGCTGATGATGATGGGCACGCAGGCGATAATGCCGAGATAAACGGCGCCGAACAGGGTGACCTTGTTCAGGACCTTCTGAATGAACTCGCTGGTCGGCTTGCCGGGACGGTAGCCGGGGATGAATCCGCCGTTCTTCTTCAGGTTGTTCGCAACTTCGACGGGGTTGAACTGGATCGTCGCGTAGAAGTAAGCGAAGAAGAGGATCAGCAGGAAGTACACGATCGCGTAGGGGATCGTGTTGCTGTCAAACGTGCGCATGAACCAGCTGTCCTGGCTGCCGCCGCAGAGCAGGATGATCGTGGGAGGCAGGGACGCGATGGACTGCGCGAAGATGATGGGCAGCACGCCGGACATGTTGACCTTCATCGGCAGGTACGTGGCCTGACCGCCGTACATCTTGCGGCCGACGACGCGCTTGGCGTACTGGACCGGGATGCGGCGCTCGGCATCGTTGACGATGACGATCATCACGATCATGGCGAGAGCTCCGATCAGCATGAGGATCGTGGCGACCCAGGAGAGGTCGTGGTTGATCGCTTTGCTGACGAGGTTGCCGAGGCTCTGCGGGAAGCGGCTGACGATGCTCGCGAACAGGATGATGGAGATACCGTTTCCGATGCCGAATTCGGTGATCTGCTCACCCAGCCACATGACGAGCGCGGAGCCCGCGGTAAAGGTCATCACGATGACGATGGCCGCCCAGACAGCGGGAGCCTCGGACACGATGATACCGTTGCGGCTCATAAGCACGTAGTAGCCGTAGCCCTGGAGAAGGCCGATGCCGACCGTGGAGTAACGGGTGATGGCAGCGATCTTCTTCTTGCCCTCTTCGCCGCCCTCTTTGCTCAGCCGCTCGAGCGCCGGGATAGCGATGCACAGGAGCTGGATGATGATGGAGGCGTTGATGTAGGGCTGGATGCTCAGAGCAAAGATGGTAGCCATGGAGAACGCGCCGCCGGACATGGTGTTGTAAAGTCCGAGGACGGTGTTCTTCAGCTGGGCAAAATAGGTGGCAAGAATGTTGGTGTCCACATAAGGCACGGGCACGGCATTGCCGAGCCGGTAAAGAAGAACGATGAACAGCGTGAAGAGGATCTTCCGGCGCAGCTCAGGGATCTTCCATGCGTTACGGAAAGTCTGGACCACCTTACACCACCTCGGCCTTTCCTCCAGCGGCTTCGATCTTCTCCTTGGCGCTGGCCGAGAAGGCACTGGCCTTGACGGTGAGCTTCTTGGTGAGCTCGCCGCTGCCGAGGATCTTCACGCCGTGGACACACTTGGACAGGATGCCCTCGGCCAGAAGGACGTTCGCGTCGACAATGGCGCCGTCCTCAAAGTGGTTGAGAGCAGAGACGTTGATGGACTCGAGAGGTTTGGCAAAGATGTTGTTGAAGCCGCGCTTCGGGATGCGGCGCGCCAGAGGCATCTGGCCGCCTTCAAATCCGATGCGGACACCGCCGCCGGAGCGAGCTTTCTGGCCCTTGTGGCCCCGACCGCCGGTCTTGCCGTTGCCGGTGCCGATGCCTCTTCCCTTGCGCTTGGCAACGTGGGTGCTGCCGGCGGCGGGAGAAAGTTCATTCATAAACATACGTTGGGCCTCCTTATTCTTCCGTGACCTTCAGCAGATAGCCGATCTGGGCGATCTTGCCGCGGGTCTGGGGGTTGTCAGGCTGGGTCGTCTCGTTGCCGATCTTGTAAAGACCCAGGGAGTTGGCAGTGGCAATGTGCTTGTCCAGTCTGCCGTTCAGGCTCTTGACGAGCTTGATCTTCAGAGTTGCCATACCGTTATCCTCCTTACGCCTTCAGCTCGTCGGCCGACTTGCCACGGTAAACGGCGACCTGCTCGGCATTGCGCAGAGACAGAAGGCCTTCCATGGTGGCGGCGACGACGTTGTTGGGATTGTTGGAGCGCAGGCTCTTGGCACGGATGTCCTTGATGCCGGCAGCTTCCATCACGGCACGCACAGCGCCGCCGGCGATGATGCCGGTACCGGGGGCGGCGGGCTTGATCAGCACGCGGCCGGCGCCGAAAGCGCCGAGAACTTCGTGCGGGATCGTGGTGCCCGTCAGCGTGACGGTGTGCATGTTCTTCTTCGCATCTTCAATTCCCTTGCGGATCGCTTCGCTGACTTCGCCGGCCTTGCCCATGCCGAAGCCGACCTTGCCCTTGCCGTCGCCGACGACCATGAGCGCGGAGAACTTCATAATGCGGCCGCCCTTGACGGTCTTGCTGACGCGATTGAGGGAAACGAGCTTCTCGATATACTCGGAGCTTTCCTCCCGGCCGCGGCGGTTGTCGCGGCGATCGTTACCATATGCCATAATTCGTTTCCTCCTCCCGCTTAGAATTTCAGGCCGCCCTCGCGGGCAGCTTCGGCCAGAGCCTTGACGCGTCCGTGATAGATATATCCGCCGCGGTCGAAGACCACTTCTTCAATACCCTTCGCAAGAGCGCGCTCGGCGATCTTGGAGCCGATCTTCTTGGCGGCTTCCACGTTGCCGCCGTTGCCTTCAAAGTCCTTCTCGACGGAAGAGGCAGACACCAGAGTGTTGCCGTTGACGTCGTCGATGACCTGGGCATAAATGTTGCTTTCGCTCCGGAACACGCACAGGCGCGGACGCTCCGGCGTACCGGAGATCTTACCGCGGACTCTCGCGTGGCGCTGCTTGCGCTGAGCGGCAGTATTCGGTCTGTTAACCATTCAGGCGCACCTCCCCTTATTTCGCACCGGTCTTGCCTTCTTTGATACGGACAACCTCGCCCTGATAGCGAATGCCCTTGCCCTTATAGGGCTCCGGCGGACGCTTCATGCGGGTATCCGCAGCAAACTGGCCGACCTTCTGCTTGTCCATGCCCTTGATGACGATGTGGTTGGCATCGGGAACTTCGATTTCGATCCCCTCGATCTCGGGAACGATGACCTGGTGGCTGAAGCCGAGGTTCATCACGAGATTCTTGCCTTCCTTCTGCGCACGATAGCCGACGCCCTGGATCTCCAGAGTCTTGGAGAAGCCCTGAGTGACGCCGACGACCATGTCGTTGACCAGCGTACGGGTCAGACCATGGAGCGCGCAGTTCTGCTTTTCGTCGTTGGGACGCTTGACGTGGAGGACGCCGTTCTCGATCTCGATGAGCATCTGCGGGGCGACATTGCGCTCCAGCGTGCCCTTGGGACCCTTAACGGTGATGTGGTTGCCCTCGCCCACGGTGATCTCAACACCGGCGGGGACGGTAATGGGAGCTCTACCGATTCTAGACATGTTCTCTCTCCTCCCTTACCATACGAACGCGAGGACTTCGCCGCCGACATGCTCGGCACGAGCCCGCTTGGCGGTCATGACACCCTTGGAAGTGGAAATGATGGCGATGCCCAGTCCCTTCTGGACGCGGGGCAGCTCTTCGGCGCCGGCGTACATACGCAGGCCGGGCTTGGAGACTCTCTTAAGGCCCTGGATGGCCTTCTCCTTGCCGGGGAGATACTTCAGCGTGATGCGGATGATGCCCTGGGTTCCGTCGTCAACGAGCTGATAGGACTTGATGTAGCCCTCGTTCAGCAGGATCTCGACGATCGCCTTCTTCATCTTGGAGGCGGGGACATCGACGGTTTCATGCTTGGCGGTGCCGGCATTGCGGATACGTGTGAGCATGTCGGCAATGGGATCGGTGATCTGCATTTGGGTATATCCTCCTTATTAGAGTTACCGGTTTTACCCGGTTCAGGCAGCGAGGTTCCGCGTCAATACATGATTGACCGCGGCCTTTCGCTATCCTTTACGAAATTTGTCGGCCGTGCCAACTAATCTATTATAGCAAAGATCCGCTGACGCGGCAAGTCCGCCAAGGCCTGAAATTCAATTTTTTTATTGAATTTCAGGCGCTTGACGGAGCAATTTGCAATTACCAGCTGGCTTTCTTCACGCCCGGGATCTGGCCCTTGTAGGCCAGCTCGCGGAAGCAGATACGGCAGATGCCGTAGTCGCGCAGATAGGCGTGGGGACGGCCGCAGATCTTGCAGCGGTTGTAGCGACGGGTGGAGAACTTGGCAGGAGCGGCCTGCTTGAGCTTCATGGAAAGTTTCGCCATTTTTCTTCTCCTCCTTAGTCGTTCATGAACGGAGCGCCCATGAGCTTGAGGAGCTCGCGAGCCTCTTCGTCGGTGTTGGCAGTGGTGCAGATGGCAATGTTCATGCCGCGCAGCTTCTCGATCTTGTCGTACTCGATCTCGGGGAAGATGATCTGCTCGCGGATGCCGAGGGAGTAGTTGCCGCGGCCGTCGAACGCATCGGCGGAGATGCCGCGGAAGTCACGGACACGGGGCAGAGCCACGTTGAACAGACGGTCCATGAACTCCCACATACGGTCCTGACGCAGCGTGACCTTAACGCCGACCTTCATACCCTCGCGGAGCTTGAAGTTCGCGACGCTCTTGCGAGCGACGGTGGCGACGGCATGCTGGCCGGTGATGGCGCTGATGTCCTTGACGACGGATTCCAGCATCTTGGCGTTGTCCTTGCAGTCGCCGCAGCCGACGGACACGACGATCTTGTCGATGCGGGGGATCTGCATGACGCTCTTGTACTGGAACTTCTGCATCAGAGCGGGAGCGACTTCCTCATTATACTTTTTCTTCAGTCTTGCAACGTAAGCCATAATATTCTGTCACTCTCCTCTCTCAGATAGCGGCGCCGCACTTCTTGCAGGCGCGCACCTTTTCGCCGTCGATAACGGTGTGACCCACGCGGGTGGGCTTGCCGCACTTCGGGCAGACCAGCATGACCTTGCTGGCGTAAATGGGGGTCTCGCGCTGGATGATGCCGCCCTCTTCGCCCTGCTTGCGGGGCTTCTGATGACGGGAGGCGACGAGCACGCCCTCAACAATGACCTTGCCGTTCTTCGGGTCAGCGGAGAGGACTTTGCCTTCCTTGCCCTTGTCGCGGCCGGACAGAACGACGACTTTATCGTCTTTACGAATCTTCATTCCCATGCCCTCCTCAAATGACTTCGGGAGCCAGCGACAGGATCTTCATGTACTCTCTGTCGCGGAGCTCGCGGGCCACGGGCCCAAAGATACGGGTACCCTTCGGGTTGTGGTCATCTGCGCCGTTGATGAGAACGGCGGCGTTCTCGTCGAAACGGACGTAGGTGCCGTCCGCGCGGCGGACGCCCTTGGTGGTGCGGACGATAACGGCCTTGACCACATCGCCCTTCTTGACACTGCCACCCGGGGTGGCCTTGCGGACGCTGGCGACGACGACGTCGCCCACGTTGCCGTACTTGCGCTTGGAGCCGCCAAGAACACGGATGGTCTTGAGCTCCTTGGCGCCGGTGTTGTCGGCAACCTTCAGATAAGATTCAGCCTGGATCATTTCTTCGGCGCCTCCTTACTTCGCTTTTTCGATGATCTCGACCACGCGCCAACGCTTGTCCTTGCTGAGGGGGCGGGTCTCCATCACACGGACTCTGTCGCCGATGCCGCACTCGTTGTTCTCGTCGTGCGCCTTCAGACGGTACGTCCGGCCGATGATCTTCTTGTACGTGGGGTGAGCCACGCGGTCTTCCACGGTGACAACGACGGTCTTATCCATCTTGTCGGAGACGACCTTGCCGACGCGCATCTTGCGGGAAGAAGTTCTAATTTCACTCATTTTCGGTTACCTCCTTCACTGCTCGAGCTGCTTCTGACGAAGCACGGTTTTAACTCTCGCGATATCGCGGCGGACGTTGGAAATCTTGATGGGGTTGTCGAGATGGTTGGTGGCATGCTGCATGCGGAGCATGAACAGGTCCTTCTTCAGGTCGGCGAGCTTCTTGTCGAGCTCTTCGACGGACAGGTTACGAATCTCATTAGCCTTCATCAGTTTTCACCACCATTCTCGGTCTCGGCGGCCTCACGCGCGACAATCTTCGTCTTGCAGGGCAGCTTATGGCTGGCCAGGCGCATGGCCTCGCGGGCGGCATCCTCGGGAACGCCGGCGATCTCAAAGAGAACGCGGCCCGGCTTCACGACGGCAACCCAATATTCGGGAGAGCCTTTACCGGAACCCATACGGGTCTCGGCGGGCTTCTGGGTCACGGGCTTATCGGGGAAGATCTTGATCCAAACCTGGCCGCCGCGCTTGGTGTAGCGGGTCATGGCGACACGGGCGGCCTCGATCTGGTTGGCCGTGATCCAGCAGGGCTCGGTAGCCATCAGGCCCCATTCGCCGTAGTTGACGACATTGCCGCGGGTGGCTTTGCCCTTCATACGGCCGCGCTGCTGGCGGCGGTATTTGACTCTCTTAGGCATTAACATCAGGAATTACCTCCTTCTTTGGGAGCAGCGGGACGGCTGTAGCCCTGGCCCGCCGGACGCTGGCCGTTGTTGGGGCGGTTGTAGCCCTGGCCCGCGGGACGCTGGCCGTAGCCCTGGCCGGGCGCGCGGTTGTCGCGGTTGAAGCCCTGACCCTGGCCGCGGTTGTCGCGGTTGTAGCCACCGCGGCGATCGTCACGGCGGCCGCCGCGGCGGTCGTCACGGCGACGCTCGTTGAGCGGCTTGCTGGTGTCCATCACGCGCGGCGTGGTGCGCAGCGTGGTGGTGAGGATCTCACCCTTGTAGATCCAGACCTTCACACCGATGCGGCCGTAGGTGGTCGCAGCCTCGGCAAAGCCGTAGTCGATGTCGGCGCGGAGAGTCTGCAGGGGGATGGTGCCCTCGTGGTAGGTTTCGCTGCGGGCGATCTCAGCGCCGCCGAGACGGCCGGCGCAGCAGACCTTGATGCCCTTGGCGCCCATGCGCATCGCACGGCCGATCGAGTTCTTCATCGCACGGCGGAAGCCGATGCGCTTCTCGAGCTGCTGGGCGATGTTCTCGGCGACGAGCTGGGCGTTCGTATCGGGGGTGCGCACCTCAACGATGGAGATGGCGACCTTCTTGCCGATGAGCTTTTCAACATCCTGGCGGAGCTTTTCGATCTCCGTGCCGCCCTTGCCGATGATCACACCGGGACGGGAGCAGTGGATGAAGATGCGGACCTGGGCGCTGTCGCGCTCGATCTCGATGGTGGGCACGCCGGCGGCGTACAGTCTCTTCTTGAGGTACTTGCGGATCTTGTCGTCCTCGACGATCAGATCGCCGACCTTGTCGGGACGGGCGTACCAACGGGAATCCCAGTCCTTGATGACGCCGACGCGGAGGCCGTGCGGATTAACTTTCTGTCCCATAAATCAAGCCTCCTTTTCCGCCACAACAACGGTGATGTGGCTGGTTCTCTTCAGGATACGCGCGTAACGGCCACGGGCGCTGGCGCGGCCGCGCTTCATGGTCGGACCGCCGGTGACCATAACCTTGGACACATACAGCTTGGAGGGATCCATCTCGTGGTTGTTCTCGGCGTTCGCGCAGGCGCTGCACAGGACCTTGTACAGCAGGGCGGCGCCGGAGTTCGGGGTGTTCTGCAGGATGCCCTTGGCAAGCTCGACGTCCTTGTCGCGGATCAGATCGCAGACGATCTTGACCTTGCGGGGAGAAATACGCGCGAATTTGTGTTCAGCTCTTGCTTCCATCAGTATCTCTCCTCCTTACTTTCCGGCAGTCTTGCTGCCGGCGTGGCCGCGGAACGTGCGGGTAGGCACGAACTCGCCCAGCTTGTGACCGACCATGTCCTCGGTGACGTACACGCTGACGTGACGGCGGCCGTCATGCACAGCGAAGGTGTGACCGATGAAGGACGGGAAGATCGTAGAGCTGCGGGACCAGGTCTTGAGGACCTTTTTCTCGCCGGCTTTGTTCAGTTCATCGACTCTCTTGAGCAGCTCAGGAGCTGCGAAGGGGCCTTTCTTAATGCTTCTGCTCATATTTCCTTCTTCCCTCCTTACTTAGCGTTGCGGCGCTTGACAATCATCTTGTCGGTCGGGTTCTTCTTCTTGCGGGTCTTGTAACCCAGAGTCGGCTTGCCCCACGGGGTGACAGGGCCGGGACGACCGACCGGGGACTTGCCTTCGCCGCCGCCGTGCGGGTGGTCGCACGGGTTCATGACCGAGCCGCGGACTTTCGGACGCCAGCCCATGTGACGGACACGGCCGGCTTTGCCGAGAGAGACGTTGGCGTGGTCGATGTTGCCGACCTGGCCGATGGTGGCGTAGCAGTTCATGCGGATCTTGCGCATTTCGCCGGACGGCATACGGACGGTCGCGAGAGCGCCCTCCTTCGCCATGAGCTGCGCGGCGTTGCCCGCGGAGCGGACGAGCTGCGCACCCTTGCCCGGGTACATTTCGATGTTGTGGATAACGGTACCCACGGGGATGTTCGCCAGAGGCAGAGCGTTGCCCGGCTTGATGTCGGCGCCCTCGCCGGCAACGATCACATCACCGGCGGCGAGACCGACCGGAGCGAGGATGTAGCGGCGCTCGCTGTCGGGATACTCGACCAGCGCGATGTAGGCGCTGCGGTTGGGGTCGTACTCCAGGCGGAGGACCTGCGCCTCGACGTTGCGCTTGTCGCGCTTGAAGTCGATGATGCGGTACTTCTGCCGGTTGCCGCCGCCGTGATGACGAACGGTGATGCGGCCGTAGTTGTTGCGGCCGGCGTTCTTCTTTTTGACCTCGACCAGGGACTTCTCCGGGGCGGCATGCTTGTCGACCCCATCAAAGCCGGAAACGGTCATGTGCCGGCGGGCGGGGGTGATAGGACGATAGGTTTTAATAGACATTCTCTTTCCCTCCCTTAGGCCATGCCTTCGAAGATCTCAATGTTCTTGGAATCTTCGCTCAGCTTGACAACGGCTTTCTTCCAGGTCTTCGCAAAGCCGGCGGGGTAACGGCCGGTGCGCTTCTGCTTGCCGTGGACGGTCGTGGTGGTCACCTTGACGACGGTGACGCCGAAGATCTCTTCCACAGCCTTCTTCACTTCGATCTTGGTGGCGTCTTTCGCCACTTCAAAAGCGAACTTCTTGATGTCCAGGTCTTCCATGGACTGCTCGGTGATGACCGGGCGGATGATCACATCATAAACGCTCTTCATCAGCAGTACACCTCCTCGATCTTGGCAAGGGCAGCCTTGTCGACCACGAGAGAGCGGGCCTTCATAATGTCGTAGGTGGAGAGAACGGTGGCGATCGTCGTCTCAACGCCGGGGATGTTGCGGGCGGACTTGATGACGTTCTCGTTCACGGTCTCGGTGACGATCATGGCGTTCTCGGCGCCGAGCTTCTCGAGCAGAGAAACGCAGGCCTTCGTCTTGATCTCGTCGAAGCTGAGACCGTCCACCACGAAAATCTTGCTCTCGGCCGCCTTGACGGACAGAGCGCTCTTCAGGGCGATACGCTTTTCCTTGCGGTTCATGGTGTAGCGGTAGCTACGCGGCTTCGGGGCAAAGGCGACGCCGCCGTGCGTCCACACGGGGCTGCCCTTGTAACCGGCGCGGGCGCGGCCGGTGCCCTTCTGGCGCCAGGGCTTGGCGGTGGTGTAGGACACCTCGCCCTTGGTCAGAGCGCTCTGCGTGCCCTGACGGCAGTTGGCCAGGTGGTTCTTGATCGCCGCATGAAGGACGATCTCGTTGGGCTCGATGCCGAAAACGGCTTCGGAGAGCTCAACCTCGCCGACCTGCTCGCCGGCCATGTTGTAAAGATTCGCTTTAGGCATAAATCAGACTCTCCTCTCTTTAGCGGTTGCGGGCGGAAGCCTTCTGCGGGTTGGTACGCGCGGAAGCCTTCTGCGGGTTGACACTCGTGCTGACGCTGGCCTGCTTGACGATGAGCGTCTTGGCGGTGTTCTTGATGAACACGATGCCGCCCTTCGGGCCGGGGATGGCGCCGCGGATGACGATCATGTTCAGTTCGGGATCGACCTTGACGACGTCAAGGTTCTGCACCGTGACCTGCTCGGCGCCCATGTGACCGGCGCCGATCTTGCCGGGAAGGATGCGGCTGGGATCCGTGGAGGAGCCCATGGAGCCGGCATGACGGTGGACCGGGCCGCCGCCGTGGGTCATCGGGGTGCGCTGGGCGCCCCAGCGCTTGATGACGCCGGCGTAGCCCTTGCCCTTGCTGATGCCGGTGACGTCGACCTTGTCGCCCTCTTTGAAGGCGTCAGCCTTGACAACGTCGCCGACGTTCATCTCGTTGGCATTCTCGAGGCGGAACTCGTGCAACACGCGCAGCGCGCCGACGCCGGCCTTGTCGAGATGACCCTTTTCGGGTTTGTTGAGCTTGCGCTCGGGGATTTCCTCGAAGCCGAGCTGGACGGAAGCATAGCCTTCCTTTTCCGCGGACTTCTTCTGGACCACTTTGCACGGGCCGGCTTCGATAACGGTCACGGGGACGACCTTGCCGGTCTCGTCGAAGATCTGCGTCATGCCGACCTTCTTGCCGATGATGGCCTTTTTCATTGGATTGCTCCTTTCAGGTTATTGGTCAGGTCGCATGGATCATATCGTCCGGAGGCTCCTGACTTGACCCTGCCTTCGTAAGGCGCGGGGTTCAATACAGATTTTGAACGCGGGGGTAATGCCGGGGAAAAAATATAAGGTGTATCTCAGAGCTTGATCTCGATCTCGACACCGGCGGGAAGCTCCAGGGACATGAGCGCTTCCACCGTCTTCTGGGTGGGGGCGATGATGTCGATCAGGCGCTTGTGGGTGCGGCGCTCGAACTGCTCACGGCTGTCCTTATACTTGTGAACGGCGCGAAGGATCGTGATGACCTCTTTCTGCGTCGGCAGGGGGATGGGGCCGGAAACCTTCGCGTCGGTACGCTTGGCGGTCTCGACGATGGTCTCGGCGGCCTTGTCGATCAGCTGATGATCGTAGGCCTTGAGGCGGATGCGGATCATTTTCTTTGCTGCCATGTTTGTTCCTCCAAAACTTTCGTACTTAGGTGGTGGCTGCCACCCAGTGGTACGGTGAGAAGTTTTCATCCACCGCGCCGTGCGTATCAGACCCGAACCGAAAATAGAACCGGCTTTCTGATGGCCGGTTTTTCTTCCCGTTCCGGCGATATACGCCTCTTGCTGGCCGGGGAAACGATAAACTCTCAGCCGCCCGATTTACGGACATACTCCACGGAAGTTACCACCGTCAAACGATGCAATCTCCCGCTTCACCGCATAATACGCCCTGCTTCTTCGCACAGGCGCTTTGATAGAATAACAAAATCCCCTCTTAATGTCAAGAGGGGATAGAGAAAAATTCAAAGTTTTTTTGGGGATTTCTCCGAATTTTCCGAATACGGAGAATTTAGCTCAGCCGCCGTCGGTGCGGACGCTGAAATGCATGAAATCGCGGCTCGACTGCCACGTTCCGCCCCAGCCCCAGCCGTAGGCGGCGAAGGCCCTCACAACGCTCCCGCCCGCGGCGATCGAGTACGGGCTCGGCTCGGCGAGCGTACCGGCCCACTCGCTCTTTTCGGTGCCGAGCGGCCACCAGCCCTGCCCTACCGTGATCTTCACCGCGCCGTCCACGCGGTCCGCCGCGCAGTTCGCGTCGGGATTGATATCGACCGCCGCGCCCCAGGCGTGGCGCATGGTATCCGTGCAGCGCAGTCCGCCGATGGAGGCGATGGGGAATTTCTCCTCGTCCTCAAAGATGCGCTGGAAAATTTCGTATACATCCGCGGCGAGGTATTTATGTACCGTGAGCTTGAGCGCAGCCTGCGTTTTCGTCCCGTCCGGCTGGAGCTGCCATACGTTCACGGTGACATCGCGCATATACGGCGCGGCTTCCTCGGCGCTCGCAAAGTACGTTTTGTTCTCGTCGCCGAAGAAGAGCTTGTTAAAAGCGCCGCGCGGCTCGTTGTTGTTGAGCATATAACCGTTCTCGCGCGCCCAGATCATGAACGGCTGCAGGCCGTTCGGCGCGTCGGCAAGACGGTAGGGGTTGTTGTCGCTAAGATCGACCGGGGCGCGGCGGGTCGGATCGAGCAGGCGCACCATGACGGCGCTCGCCTGCGCGCGGGTGAGCTTCCGCTCGCCGCAGAAGGAGCCGTCCTCCGCTCCGGCGGTGTTTTTCATGCCGTTGATGATGCCCTTGGCGTACACCTGCGCCACCGCGCCGCGGTACGCCTCCGGAATATACGCCCAGTCCGGGATCCTGCGCGCCGCGCCGTTCGTCACGGCCTCGGTCTCCCCGCGCACCTTGGCGAGGAAGTTTCGGATCATCACGGCCATTTCGTAGCGCGTGGTCTTTGCCTGCAGAGCGTCGAACGTGCAGGGGATGTCCAGCCCCTCGAGCACGCCGTTTTCGGAAAGCATCGCCCAGTACGCCTCCGCCCAGTGCTTGCCGGGCAGCTCGCTTTTGTACGTCAGCGATGCGCTCGTGGCGAGCATTTTGATGAACTCGCTCCGGCGCAGATAGCCCGTCGGGCGGAACGTGCCGTCCTCAAAGCCGTTGACAATGCCCTTTTCGGTGCAGAAATCGACGTACTCCGTGTACCATTCATCCGCCGGAACGTCCGGGAACGCGGCAAACGCCGGAGCGGTGAGCGCCGGCACGAGCAGGCACGCGCACAGAAGCGCCGCAAGAATTCTCTTTCTCATATCTGGTCCTCCGCGGTGTTCTTTTTCGATGCGATCAGAAGTCGAAGAAAAACGGCATCATCTCCGAGAGCTTGTGGCTCACGAAGCTCCCGTCGCCCTTGGCGCAGAGCACGGTCATATGCTTGGAAAACTCCTGCAGAAACTGGCGGCACGAGCCGCAGGGATAACAATATTCTTTGCTGTTGCCCCAGATGGCGATGCGGACAAAGTCGCGGTGGCCGCTGCTCACGGCTTTCACCGCCGCGGTGCGCTCGGCGCAGATCGTGTCGCCGTAGGCGGCGTTCTCCACGTTGCAGCCGGTGAAGATCGTGCCGTCGCTGCACTCGAGCGCCGCGCCCACGGGGAATTTCGAGTACGGCACATACGCATATTCGGCGGCCTTCTTCGCCATGTCCATCAGTTCCTGATCGGTCATATCCGTTTGCTCCTTTTTCCGCCGGCGGTCAGCCGATATTGACTGTCCAGGCGGTAATATTATTGAATACGTCGTACTGGTTGGGCGACATGCCGGAGATCACGCCGAGATGGGAGATAACCTCGCGCGTCTCAAAGCACACCGGCAGGATCACCGTGGTCGTCGTGAGGAGCTGCAGCCAGTCGTTTACGGCCTGCGCGCGGTCGTCGTCCTTTGCGCCGAGATAGGCCTCGGTGAGCTCCTCCAGCTCGCTGTTGTCCCAGCCGCCGTAGTTGAGGGTGTTGTCATCCTCCCAGTCGCCGGAGATCAGCGTGAGAATGTTCCAGTCGCCGGTCAGCGCGACCTCGGCGAGATACATATCCATAACGATCTCGGGCTCCTCCTGATCGAAGTCGATGTATCCGGAGCGAAGCGCGGCGAGATAGTCCTTCCATGTAAGCTCGCGCAGGTTGACGCCGATGCCGATGGCTTCCAGATCCTCGGCGATCCGGCGCGCCTCCTGCACCTTGGCGGCGTTGTCGGCGCAGACGGCAAAGTTGAGCTCAATGTCCACCTTCATGCCGGAGAGCGCAAATTCAAGCATGCCGTCCGCGTCCAGATCGCGGCAGCCGCCGCGCTCAAGCTCGGTAAGGCAGCGCGATGGATCGTAGGAAAACTGCGAGGCGATCGAGGTATCGTACAGCGCGCTGTTCGGGTGGACGGGGAGCACCGTCGCCACGGCGTTGCCGTCGAGCGTGTCCGATACGATCTTGTTGCGGTTCACGATCCAGTTCATCGCGTAGCGGTAGGCGTCATACTGGAAGAAGCGGCTCTGGCTGTTGAAGCCGATGAAGTGGAGATTCGTGGTGGTGATGGTACGCTTTTCGTTTTTGCCGCCGTAGCCCATGTTGTAAATGCCGGTCGGGTCGTTCACGACGAGATCGACGAGACCGCTTTCAAACTCGGTGATGAGCTCCTCCATGCCGCGGTAGGCGCGCAGCTGCACCTCGTCGAGCGGGAGACTCTCGCTGTTTTCATACCCGTCAAACTTCACGAGTGCCGTGCGGTCTTCATTATACATATACGGGCCCGATCCGACGGGGATCTCGTCGCCGACGGAGCCGGACTTGATGACCGGGATGCTCATGCGCTGCGGGAGCTGCGCGTTGTCCGCGCCTTCCACGGCGAGATATACCTCGCCGTTGTACGCGCTCGAATAGACGCGCCCGACCTGCTGCTGCAGATGCTTGTGTCTCTCGCTCGTGAAGATGCAGGACACGGAATACGCCACGTCCTGCGCGGTGAGCGTGGAGCCGTCGTGCATCTGGATGCCCTCCCTCACCTTGAGCACCCACACGCCCGCACTGTCTTCGTTCTTGGAGTAATACCAGTCCGAAAGGATGCGCGACGTCACGTTAAAGTTCTCATCGACCTCGAAAAGCCGGTCGTACACGAGGCAGTCCACGAGCTGATTGAGCGTGCTCTGCGTCTTGACGGGGTTGAGGCTCTCCTCGTAGTCGAGCGAGAGGGAGAACACGTCGTCCGCGGCGCCGGCGAAGGTGAGCGTCTGGCCGGAGACGGTCGCGGCGCTCTCGTCCAGCGCGGGATCGGGCGTTGCCTCCGGCCCGGCGGCGGTCTCGCCGCACGCGGCAAGCGAGAAGAGCGTCGCCGCGGCGAGCAGCAGAGCAAAGATCTTTCTGTATTTCATAATGCGATACCTCAAAGCATGATAACCGACGCCATCGTGCCGCGGCGGCCCTTCGTGGCGCGGTGCGACCAGTACACGTCCTGCATGCACATCGTGCAGTCCGGCGACACATCAATGTGCTCCGGTGCAAGGCCGAGCTGCAGAAGTCTCCGGCGGTTCGTTTCCTTGAGATCGACGAGAAATTTCCCCTCGACGCCCTCTTCCGGCGGGCAGAGCCCCTCGGCATCGCTCCCGAGCAGAGCGCGCACCGCCTCCGGCACTTCCGGGCCGGTCTCAAAGCAGCAGCGCGATATGGCCGGGCCGATCGCGGCGCGGATGTTCTCCGCTCTCGCGCCCATGTCCTCCATGCGGCGGACAACCGAGCCCATCATATCGGCGACCGTCCCCTTCCAGCCGCTGTGCGCGGCGGCAACGATGCCCGCCTTCGGGTCGCGGAACAGCACCGGCACGCAGTCAGCGGTCCACACGCAGAGCGGCACGTCCTTCCGGTCGGTGATGAGCCCGTCGCAGTCCGCGGGCGGGTGCGGCAGCGGCGGCATGGCGCGCTCGGCTTCCGTCACATAGCGCAGCACGGTGCCGTGCACCTGCCGCGTGAAGCAAAAGCCCTCGGCGGGAAACTCCGCCGCCGTCCGGAAGCGCTGCCAGAGCGCGCGCACGCGCTCCTGCCGGCTCTCGCTCTCCCACTCGGGATCGGGCTTTGAGCTGAACGGGAAATCCCCGACATCTCCGAGCCGCCGCGAGAAGAGGTGCTTCGTACCGAGCACGTCCGACGTGACCCACTGGATATTGTCTTTTTCGCAGAGTGAAAATGCCATAGCTGATTCCTTTACGGGGGGTGCGGGAAAACCCTTCCGTCAAAACCTTCGGTTTTGCCACCTCCCCTGACGAGGGGAGGCAAGCCGGTGATCGCAAAACGTGCTTTACTTCCCTTTGGGGCAGCGAGTGGGGCTGGAGAACCATCTTGGCTCCCCTAACAGGGGAGCTGGCACGGCAAAGCCGTGACTGAGGGGTTTCTCTTCCGCGTATTTAAAAATCAAATAATTAATAATGTATAACCTTATGAATTTTTGCCGCAGCAGTCCTTGTACTTCATCGGCAGACCGTTCGGGCGGAGCTTGCCGCACGGGCAGGGGTCGTTCCGGCCGGGCTTTTTGACCTTTTTGACCGGCTGCTTGCGCACGGAGGCGTCGCCCCCGGCGTTCGCCACGGCGTTTTTCGTCACGCTCTTGCGCTCAACGCGCTCTTCCTTGCGGACGCGGACGGTATAGATACGGCGCACGACCTCGGAGCGGATGCCGGAGATCATCGCCTCGAACATATCGAAGCCTTCCTTTTTATAAGCATCGATGGGCTTGATGTTGCCGTAGCCGCGCAGTCCGATGCCGCGGCGGAGGTTGTCCATCGCGTCGATATGGTCCATCCAGTACTCGTCCACGACGCGCAGCATGACGACGCGCTCCAGCTCGCGCATGAGCGGCGTGCCGTCCGGCATGGGGCCGAAGGCCTCCTCGCGCCTGGCGTATACGTCCGCGGCGATGGCCGCGAGCGTTTCGTTGAGCTCTTCCACCGTCATGCCGTCGTGGTAAACGATCTCGCCCGGCCGTACAAACAGACGGGTGAGCGGCGCGACGCGTTCGGCCAGATCGTCCGCATTCTCCGGCGGGATGTTGCCGACCGTCTCGGCGATCGTGTCGCGCACCATGCCCTGGATATTCTCTCGGATATCCTCGCCGTCGAGCACCTTGCGGCGCTGCTCATAAATAAGGTTGCGCTGCACGTTCATCACGTCGTCAAACTCGAGCGTGCTCTTTCGCGCCTGGAAGTTGCGGCTCTCGACGGTCTTCTGCGCCTGCTCGAGCGCGCCGGTGAGCATTTTGTGCTCGATGGGTGTGTCCTCATCGACGCCGAGGCTCTCAAACACGCTGATGAGCCGCTCGGAGCCGTAAAGACGCATGACGTCGTCCGTCAGCGCCAGGAAAAACCGGCTCTCGCCGGGGTCGCCCTGACGGCCGCTTCGGCCGCGCAGCTGGTTATCGATACGGCGCGACTCGTGCCGCTCAGTGCCGAGGATGTACAGTCCGCCCGCGGCGCGCACCTTTTCGGCCTCCGCGCCCGTCACGGCCTTGTGCTCGGCCATCTTTTCGCGGAAGAGAGCGCGCGCTTCGAGGATCGTTTCGTCCTCGGTCTCGGCGTAGCCGGTCGCCTCGCTGATCGTGTCCTCGTCGTATCCGGCGCGGCGGAGATCGGACTTGGCCAGATACTCCGGGTTGCCGCCGAGCATGATGTCCGTGCCGCGGCCGGCCATGTTCGTGGCGATCGTCACGGCACCGAGCTTGCCCGCCTGCGCGACGATCTCCGCTTCCTTCTCGTGGTGCTTGGCGTTGAGCACGCTGTGCGGCACGCCCTGTTTGCGGAGCAGGGACGAGATGTATTCGCTCTTCTCGATGGAGATCGTGCCGACGAGCACGGGCTGGCCCTTGGCATAGCACGCCTTGATCTGCTCGATGATGGCGCGGTCCTTGCCTGCCTGATTCTTGTATACAACGTCGTTCCGGTCGATGCGGATAACGGGCTTGTTCGTCGGGATCTCAACGATGTCGAGCGCGTAGATCGACTGGAATTCCTCCTGCTCGGTGAGCGCGGTGCCGGTCATGCCGGAGAGCTTTCCGTACAGACGGAAATAGTTCTGGAACGTGATCGTGGCAAGGGTCTTGTTCTCCTTCTGCACGTCCACGTGCTCCTTGGCCTCGATGGCCTGATGCAGACCCTCGGAGTACCGGCGGCCGAGCATGAGACGGCCGGTGAACTCATCGACGATGATGATCTCGCCGTCCTTGACGACGTAGTCGATGTCGCGCCGCATGACGCCGTGCGCCTTGAGCGCCTGGTTGATGTGGTGCGAGAGCGTGGAGTTTTCCATGTCGGCGAGATTTTCGAGATTGAACGCCGCCTCCGCCTTGGCAATGCCGCGGGCGGTGAGCGTGGCGGTGCGCGCCTTTTCATCAACGATGTAGTCGGCGTCGATATCGTCAGACTCCTCTTCCTTCTCGTCCACGGACGCGACGACGAGCTTCTTCAGGCGGGAGACGAAATCGTCCGCGCGCCGGTAGAGGTCGGTGGACTCGTCGCCCTGACCGGAGATGATGAGCGGGGTGCGCGCCTCGTCGATGAGAATGGAGTCCACCTCGTCCACGATGGCGAATGCGTGGCCGCGCTGCACCATGTCCTCTTTGTAGAGCGCCATGTTGTCGCGCAGATAGTCAAAGCCCATCTCGTTGTTCGTGCCGTAGGTGATGTCCGCAGCGTAAGCGGCGCGGCGCTCCGCGCCGGTGAGACCGTGGACGATGAGACCGACGCTCAGTCCCATGAAACGGTGCACCTTGCCCATCCATTCGCTGTCGCGCCGGGCGAGATAGTCGTTCACGGTGACGATATGCACGCCCTCGCCGGTGATGGCGTTCAGATACGCCGGGAGTACGGCGACGAGCGTTTTGCCCTCGCCGGTCTTCATTTCCGCAATGCGCCCCTGATGCAGCACGATGCCGCCGATGAGCTGCACGCGGAAGGGCTTCATGCCCAAAACGCGCCAGCTCGCCTCGCGCACGGCGGCAAACGCCTCCGGCAGCAGGTCGTCCAGCGTCTCGCCGCTCTGGTAGCGCGCTTTGAATTCCTCGGTCTTGGCGCGCAGAGCCTCGTCGCTCAGCGCGGCATATTCATCGCTCAGCGCCTCGATCTTATCGACCGTCGGAAGGAGCCTTTTTACCTCCCGCTCGCTGCGGGTGCCGAACAGTTTATCAAGAATACCCATGGTTTTGCCTTTCCTGCTCTCCGCCTCAGTGCGGAGATAGCTATACTTATTTTAGACTATAGCACATTTCGCGCCGAAAAAAAAGAGGAATTTCGCGCTCTTCGGGTTTGAACTGCGAAAGGAAATGATGTATACTGTAAAATAGAATATTATGGACCGCCGCAAAGGAGGCTTGCATATGGAGGAGCACGGCACCGTGAAGGGACGCCGCCGCCATGTATTTGTATGGAAAGCGCTGCGCCCGCTCGCAAAGCTCATCTGCTGGATCAAATTCGGCTTTACCTGTGAAAAAACGAACGTCAAAGGTCCGTATCTGCTCGTGAGCAACCATGTCACGAACTGGGACCCCATCCTCGTGGCGTGCAGTTTCCCGGAGCAGACCTATTTTGTCACAAGCGAGCATCTGCTCCGCGCGGGGCTCGGCGGCAAGCTCGTGGGATGGCTCCAGTCCCCCATCCCCCGCCAGAAGAGCGGCAGCGCCGCGAGCACCGTTCTCACGATGATGCGCTATCTCCGCCGCGGGATGAACGTGTGCGTTTTCCCGGAGGGCAACCGCACCTGGGACGGCGTGACGGCGGAGTTTCTCCCCTCGATCGGCAAGCTCGCGCGCTCGAGCGGTGCGTCGCTCGTCACCTATAAGCTCACGGGCGGATACTTCGCGAGCCCCCGCTGGGCGGGCAACTCCATCCGCCGCGGGAAAATGCACGGCGAGGCCGTGCGCGTATACTCCCCCGAGGAGCTGCGCGCGATGAGCCCGCAGGAGATCAACGAGCACATCGTTTCCGATCTTCACGAGGACGCCTACGAGCGCCAGCGGAAAAACCCCGTGCGCTTTGAGGGAAAGGCCCTCGCCGAGCACCTGGAGCGGCTGCTCTTCCTCTGCCCGAAGTGCGGCAGGATGCATACGCTCCAGAGCCGGGACGATACCGTCCGGTGCTGGAAGTGCGGCTTTTCGTTCCGTTATCTGCCGACGGGCTTTCTCGTCGGGGAGGATATTCCCTTCGACAACCTCCGCGACTGGACGCGCTGGCAGAAGGGCGAGATCGTCCGCCTGTGCGATGAAGCGGAGGATAAGCCCATTTTCACCGACACCGACGTGCGCGTCGATACGGTCGCGTCCGGCAGCGGCACAAAGCTGCTCGGCCGCGGCGACATGCGCCTTTTCCGCGGCACGCTGGAGCTGCCGAAGGCGGAGATCCCGGTAAGCGAGATCACCGGCGTATCGCTCATGGGCCCACAGGACCTTTACATCAGTGCCGGAGACACGCACTATGTCATCCGGAGCAGCACCGTTCACTGCATGGTAAAATACCTCACGGCACTCTCGCATCTCAACGGTGACGTGCATTACGGCGAGTAAAATAGAGGGAGAAAGATATGAGAAAGATCGGCTTTGACAACGACCAGTATGTCCGGCTCCAGTCGGAGCGCATCCGCCAGCGCATCAATAAGTTCGGCGGCAAGCTCTATCTGGAGTTCGGCGGCAAGCTCTTTGACGATTTCCACGCCTCGCGCGTTCTGCCGGGCTTCCGGCCGGACAGCAAGATCCGCATGCTCATGGAGATGAAGGCGGAAAGCGAGGTCATCGTGGCAATCTCCGCAGACGATATCGAGCGCAACAAGCGCCGCGGCGATCTCGGCATCACCTACGACATGGAGGCGCTGCGCCTTATCGACGCGTTCCGTGCCTGCGGGCTGTACGTCGGCGGCGTGTGCATCACGCACTGCCGCGAGCAGGGCGCGGTGTCCCAGTTCCAGAAGCGGCTCGAAGCGCTCAATGTGCCGGTCTACCGCCATTACATCATCCCTGACTACCCCGCCAACCTCCCGCTGATCGTATCGCCCGACGGCTTCGGCAAGAGCGATTTTATCGAAACGACCCGCCCGCTCGTCGTCGTGACCGCGCCCGGCCCCGGCAGCGGCAAAATGGCGACGTGTCTTTCCCAGCTCTATCATCATCACCAACGCGGCGAGCGCGCTGGGTATGCGAAGTTTGAGACGTTCCCGATCTGGAATCTTCCGCTCAACCACCCGGTCAATCTTGCCTACGAAGCGGCGACCGCCGATCTGGACGATGTGAACATGATCGACCCGTTCCATCTTGAGGCTTACGGCGAGAAGGCGGTCAACTACAACCGCGATGTAGAGATCTTCCCCGTGCTCAGCGCGATATTGACGCGCATTCTCGGCGAGAGCCCGTACAAGAGCCCCACGGACATGGGCGTGAATATGGCCGGGTACTGCCTCTGCGATGATGCGGCGTGCTGCGAGGCCTCGAAGCAGGAGATCATCCGCCGCTGGTACCACACGGCGTGCGAGGTGCGCAAGGGCATGGCCAGCCAGAACGCTCTCATGAAGCTCGAGCTTTTGATGAACCGGCTCGGCGTCACGTGCAAGGATCGCCCGCCGGTCGTCCCGGCGCTCGAAAAGGCGGAGCTCAACGGCGACAAGCCCGCCATGGCGATGGAGCTGCCCGACGGGCGCATCGTCACCGGCAAGACAAGCTCGCTGCTCGGCGCGTGCTCGGCGTGCATTCTGAACGCTCTCAAAGCGCTCGCCGGTATCCCGGACGACGTGCTGCTCCTCTCCCCGGAGATCATCCGGCCGCTGCAGCATCTCAAGGTGGAGCATCTCGGCAATAAGAACCCGCGCCTGCACGTGAACGAAGCGCTCATCGCGCTCGCGGTATGCGCCGTCAGCGATCCGGTCGCCTCACGGGCGATGGAGGCGCTCAACGATCTTGCCGGGAGCGAGGCGCACGCGACCGTCATTCTCGCCCGCGCCGACGAAAATACGCTCTCCAAGCTCAAGATCAACCTCACCTGCGAGCCGAAATACGAAACGCACAAGCTCTATCACGGCTGATCGGATAAAAATTTTTCCATGCCGCGCCGGATTTTCAAAGTTTTTCTTTCAGGAACTCTTGACATCCGGCGCGGATAATGGTATGCTCTCATAGCTTGCGGGTGTAATTCAATGGTAGAATACCAGCCTTCCAAGCTGGGTACGAGGGTCCGATTCCCTTCACCCGCTCCATTTTCCGAGGGTTCTTGAATGTGCGCCAGTAGCTCAGCCGGATAGAGCAACTGCCTTCTAAGCAGTAGGCCGGGGGTTCGAGTCCCTCCTGGCGCGCCAGCGTCAAAACAAAAACTCTGAAATGTATATGGTGGGATTAGCTCAGTTGGCAGAGCACCGGATTGTGGTTCCGGGTGTCGAGGGTTCGAGCCCCTTATCCCACCCCATTGATCGGGGGATCGGGAATAACTCCCGGTCCTCCGCGTCTTTTCCACTTTGGGATGTCGCCAAGTGGTAAGGCACAGGACTTTGACTCCTGCATTCGCGCGTTCGAGCCGCGCCATCCCAGCCAATGCGGGCTGGCATCGCCGGCCCGCCGATCTGACTCAGTAGCTCAGCAGGCAGAGCAACTGCCTTTTAAGCAGTGGGTCCGGGGTTCGAATCCCCGCTGGGTCACCACGCCGCCGCGGACATTGTGTCCGCGGCGGCTCTTTTTGCGCTTTTGGGCGGATATCCGCCATGCGGGGCGACCGCCTTTTCCCCTTTTGCCGGTTCTTCTTCCTGTTTCCCGTATTGCATTCTCCCGGGCCGGATGATACACTGAGCTTACAAACATTTCGGGGGAGGAATTGTCAAATGGTGTCCATTAAAACGATCTATTCGCGCGCCTTTGCCGTTCTGCGGAAAAAGCCGTTTCTGCTCTGGGGCATTTCGCTGCTCGCCATGCTGCTGAGCGCTCTTTCCGTTCCGCTGCTGGGCGTGATACCCGCGGCCTCCATTGCCGTGTCGATGCTTCTGCAGACGGCGATGACACTCATTTATCTGCGCGGCTACCGCGGCGAAGAGATCGCCGTCACGCAGCTCTTTGATACCTTCAAAGACTGGAAGACCGTCAAGCGCGTTCTCTGCGGCATGGGCTGGGCCAGTCTCTGGATCTTCCTGTGGTCGCTCATCCCGGTGGCCGGCATCGTATTCGGCACCATCCGCGCTTACGAATACCGCCTCACGCCTTACATTCTCATGCACGAGCCCGATGTGCCCATCACCGAGGCCATCAAGGTCAGCCGCGAGAAAACGCGCGGCTACAAGGCCAAGATGTTCGGCGCGGACGCTCTCTATGTCGTCGTTATCGCCGCGGCGGAGATCCTGCTTGCGCTGCTGGCCACGATCCCGTATATAGGGGTCCTCTTCGGCATTCTCAGCGTGGTGTTCACGATTGCCGCCTCCCTGTTTGGGCCGCTGTTCCTCGGTCTGGTGCAGGCCGCCTTCTATGAGGAGATCACGCACCGCAGAGTCTGCCCGCGGTGCGGCGTTGAGCTTTCTCCCGACGCGCGTTTCTGCTATAACTGCGGCTACGGCGCCGATGGGAACACCGGCAGCACGCCGGAGCTTCCCGCCGCCGTTGTCTGCCCGCAGTGCGGCGCGCCGGTAAAGCCCGGCACCGTCTTCTGCGGTCAGTGCGGCTGCCGCATAAACTGAAAACCGGGTATCCGGAACGAGCCGTCCTGCTTGGCAGGGCGGCTCGTTTTTTTTGCAGAAACTTTTGCAGCGCGGTTGCAATTCTCCCCGCTCGCAGCCATATAAAGTGTACACGGAAACACAGCCGTGCGAAGCGAAAGGAGAAAAACACAATGAAAGAATGCAGCGAAATCAACCTGCCCCGCTATGGCCGCGTCCTCGGTGCCGCCAATGCCGCCGCGCGGCAGACGCCCGGCGCGCTCGTGCGCTGCGCGGAAAATTCCGAAGCGTTCGTGAACACCGTCCGGCTCACCGTGCCGCCGGACGCGGAGCTCAGCAAGATCGCCGTCCACTATCTGCACAACGCCGCCTTCGCCGCGGACAAGACCACCCTGCGCACCGGCGCGGACGGCGTGAGCATTCTCTTCGCCGTGGACATGACGCAGCCCTATCTCGACTGACCTGCGCTTCTCTCACAGCTTTGCGCGGGAAAAGGCTTGCCATGCTTGCCTTTTCCCGCGCGTTGGTGTAAAATATAAACTTACCGCATATCCTTAATCATGCGGAATCGTGCGGCACACCACCGCAAAGGGAGGGACTGCCTTGTCGGAAGCCAAAAAGCAAAATTATCTCCACGGCGCGGCGATCATGGTCGGAACGACGGTCATCGTCAAGATCGCGGCGTTCTTCTATAAGCTCCCGCTCGGCAGCATGAAGCTGCTTGGCGACGAGGGCTTCGCCCACTTTATGGTGGCGTACAACATCTACAGCTTTTTCCTCACGCTGGCGACCGCCGGGTTCCCGGTGGCGCTCTCGCGCATGATCTCGGAGGCGGATACGCTCGACCGCCCCGCCCAGGTGCAGCGCATTTTCCGCACCGCCGCCGGGACGCTCGCGGCCATCGGCGGATTCTTCACGCTGCTGATGCTCCTCTTCAACCGGCAGCTTGCCGTGATGATGGGCAATGCGGACGCCGCGCCGAGCATTCTCGCGCTTGCGCCCGCGGTCGTGATCGTGTGCCTTACGTCCGCCTACCGCGGCTACTGTCAGGGCCGGGGGAACATGATCCCCACGGCGTTCGGACAGGTGATCGAGGAAGTCGGAAAGCTCATCGTCGGCCTGACGCTCGCTTTCCTTCTCATCCGCGCGCATAAGCCCCTGCCGCTCGCCTCGGCGGGCGCGATTTTCGGCGTTACGGCGGGCGCGGTCGGAGCGCTCATCTATATGATGCTCTACAAGCGCCGCAATTACCCCCCGCGGCCCTACGGCACGGCGGATATCCCCGACAGCCGCGATACGATCGTCCGGTCATTTCTGCGCATCGGCATCCCGATCGCCATAGGCTCCTCGGTGCTCTCGCTCATCAACCTGCTCGACAACGCGCTCTGCCTCAACCGGCTGCAGTCCGCCGCCGGGTTCGTGGAGAAAAGCGCCCGCGAGCTGTACGGCGTATACGGCAAGGCGCAGACATTCTATAACCTGCCGTCGTACTTCATCACACCGCTCACACTGAGCATCGTCCCGGCGATCGTCGGGCATCTCACGCGCGGCAACCGCGCCGCGGCGGGCCATCTGGCGGAATCGTCGCTGCGCATCTCCGCGCTCGTCACGATGCCGATGGCGGTGGGGCTCTTCGTCCTCGCCGACCCGGTGTTCCGCGTGATCTACTGGGGCAGCAACCCGGCCGGGCCGGGTCTTTTGAAGCTGCTCGCGGTCGCATCGTTCTTTGTCTGCATGTCCATGATGTGCAATGCCATCCTGCAGGCGAGCGGGAAGGAACGTCTCCCCATCGTCAGCACTGCCGTGGGCGGCGTTGTGAAGATCGCGGTCAACTGGGTGCTCGTCGGCACGGCGGCCATCAACATCCAGGGCGCGCCGGTCGGCAGCATCTGCTGCTTTGCGATCATCTGCATCGTGGATTATATCTTCCTCTGCCGGGCGCTCGGCAGCCGGCTGCGTCTCGGGCGCATGCTCGGCGCGCCGCTCCTTTCGAGCCTTGCGATGGGCGCTGCGGCGTGGGCGGTGTACGGGCTCGCGCGCATCCCGCTGCGCGGCATGAGCGAGCGGCTCGCCATGGCGGGCGCGATGATCGTTGCCATTGCCGCGGCGGTGGTCGTGTACGTCGTGATGATCGGCCTTACCCGCGCCGTCACGATGGAGGATATGGCGCTCATCCCGCACGGGGAAAAGCTCGGGCGCATCCTGCACCTGCACGCGCTCGACGAGACGCCGCGCCGTCCTTCCGCCGGCAGCACGCGCCGGAGCGCGAGCCGCGGCGGAGCGCATCTCAAAAAGAAAGATCGCTGAAAATACATTTTGCCGGGGAAACGGGTAATATTCGCCAAAAAGATACGCAAAACCGGTCGTTTGCCGAATTTCCTCTTGCGTTATGGCAAAAAATATGATAGGGTTTTCGGGCGCACAAAAAAGATGCTTTTTTTGCGCTGAGAAAAAGATCACAGCGGCCGGACGCGCGGCGGTTGCCGCGGCTCTGACCGCAGGTTGTAAACAAATGAGGAGGATAACCATGAACAAAACAGAACTTATTGCTCAGGTCGCCGAAAAGACCGGCCTTTCCAAGAAGGACAGCGAGCTCGCCGTCAACGCTTCTCTGGAGACCATCACCGAGACCCTCATCCAGGGCGAGAAGGTGCAGCTCGTCGGCTTCGGCGCTTTTGATGTCAAGGAGCGCGGCGTCCGCATGGGCCGCAACCCCAAGACCAAGAAGGAGATCGAGATCCCCGCTTCCCGCGTTCCCCAGTTCAAGGCCGGCAAGGCTCTCAAGGAAGCTGTCGATAAGAAGTAAGTTATTTCCCGAAGAGCTGCCCGATGCCGGGCGGCTCTTTGCTTTTATTATCAGAAGGAGCCGGTATGACAGCTAAGAAAAAAACCGTGATCGGGTATGTTCTCGCCTCGCTGGCGATCATCGCGGCGGATCAGGCGCTCAAGGCATGGGTCGTGCGGAACATTCCGCTCAACGCCTCGGCCGCGCAGCAGCGCGCGCTGATCCCCGGCGTTGTCCATCTCACACACATCCGCAACAGCGGCGTCGCCTTCGGCATGTTCTCGGGCGGACGGTGGCTGTTCCTTGCGCTGCTCACGGCGTTCTGCGTCATCGTTGTGTGGGCGCTCGTGCGCCATAAGCTCACCGCGCCGTGGGAGCGCTGGCTTGCGGTGCTCGCCATGGCCGGCGCGATCGGCAACGGCATCGACCGCGCGCTCTACGGCTACGTCGTCGATATGTTCGAGCTGGAGTTCATGCATTTTGCGGTGTTCAACATCGCCGATATCGCCATCAACGTCTGCTGCATCCTCTTTGTGCTGCTCATGCTGCTGCGCAAGGAGCCGGAAAAGCCGAAAGAAACATAAAAACCGCCCGCCGCACGATCTTTCTGCCGTGCGGCGGGCGCTGTTTTAAAGGGAGAAAAACCATGCCGGACTATACCTATCATCCCGACCTTGCGCGCTATGCGCATATGAAGTCCACGCTCTCGCCGTGGTTCGTGCGCCTGTCCCATGGGCCGATGAAGCTCTTATACGCCGCGCAGCAAAGCGGCGGCGGGGTGCGCGTATCGCGTCTGAGCGTGCCGCGGTCCGATGGGAGCTGCCTCCGTATGCTTCTTTATGCTCCGGCGGGCTGCGAGGGCGAGACGCCGTGCGTGTACTTTCTCCACGGCGGCGGGTTCGTGTTCAACGCGGCGCCGCACCATTTCGCTCTGGCAGGAGAGCTTGCCCGCGCGCTCGGCGTGCGCGTCGCGCTGCCGGACTACCGGCTCGCGCCGCGGCACACGTTCCCCGCCGCGCACGAGGACGCTTTGACAGGCTACCGCTGGCTTTGGGAAAACGCCGCCGCCCTTCGCATCGATCCGGCGCGGATCGCCGCCGCGGGAGACAGCGCGGGCGGGAATCTTGCCGCGACGCTCTGTCTTATGGCGAGGGAGCAGCGCCTCCCGATGCCGTGCGCGCAGATGCTGCTCTATCCGGTGCTGGACGCGCGCATGGAGACGGAGAGTTACCGGCAGTTCACGGACACGCCCATGTGCAGCAGCCGCGATATGGAGAAGTACTTTGCCATGTACGCGCCCGATACGTCCGCCGCGCCGCGCGAATGGCTCTCCCCGGTGGAGAGCGCGTCGCTGCAGGGTCTGCCGGGCGCGTATATTGAGACGGCGGAGTTTGACTGCCTGCGCGACGAGGGTGAGCAGTATGCCGCGCATCTCGCGCGCGAGGGCGTGCCGTGCGAGTATCACCCGATAAAAAACGCCATGCACGGCTATGATATCGCGGTAAACAGCGAATTTCTAAGGCCCGTGATGGCGTATCGTATCGAATTTCTGCGCAAGGTTTTTACGGGAAGATAAAGAGGTGCAGCAGCACTGCGTTCACAATGCCGAGCAAAATCCCGGCCAGCACCTGAATGGGCGTATGGCCGACAAATTCCTTGAGCTTAACGTCCGTCAGCTTGCCGGAGGAGAGCTCGTCAAATGCGCGGACGATCTCGTTGATGATGGCGGCCTGCTTGCCGGTCTCGAGCCGGACGCCCATCGCGTCCTTGCAGACGATCACGGCGAGCACCGCGGCGATGGCAAACTCAAAGGAGTCGAGCCCGTAGACGAATGCCGCAGCCACCGCGAACGAGGAAACGGTCGCGGAGTGGCCGCTCGGCATGCCGCCGTCGCCGACGAGCCGGGAGAGATCGAGCCGGTGCGTGACGAGCGCGTGGATGATCGTTTTGAGCACCTGCGCCCACAGCCACGACGAAATGCCGGTCAGCAGGAACTGGTTGGAAATAAGATCACGAAACCACATGGTTTCCTTCGCCTCCTGTGCTTTCTATATCGGAAGAAGGCGCGCGCAGATCGCCGAGTGCATCTTCGCGCGTCTGCACATAATCGCTGTGTGCGAGCCGGAACGCGGCGATCAGCTCCGCCGCAGCCTCCTCTCCGGCGTAGAGACGCAGCGTGACCGCGCCGCTCATGCGTCTGCGCCGTCCGGCTCGGCAACGTAGCTCACATACTCGAGCGGCGTGAAGCCGAGACGCTTGTAGAGCGCGACCGCGCCGGTATTTTCCGGCTCGACCTCGAGCCGCAGACGCGCCGACGGAAACTCTTCCCGCACGGACGAGAGGAACTTCGTGCCGAGACCGTAGCCGCGGAAGGCCGGACGGATGTACAGCTCCTCGATCCAGCAGATCGGGCTGCCGGACTCCGGGGAAAAGCTGCGCGAGAGAATGGCGTAGCCCGCGGCTTCGCCGTCCACTTCAAGAATGCGGAGAATGATGTACACGTCCGAGCGCATGGCCTCGCGGAACGTGTTTTCCATGTACTGCGCCGGGATCGGGTGCATCACGGCGGGAGAATGGTAAAATTCCTGCGCCAGCTCCATATAGAGGGCGAAGTCTTTTTCTTCAGCGTTGCGGAACATATCAAAAATATCCTTTCCGGAATGCGATGATTCCTATCGGTAAAGTATACCGCATTTGTCCGGGAAAAAGCAAGGGAACATATCCGCCGCCTCTGTCCGGGGCGGTTTTTTTGTTGAAAGCTTCATGCCATGATCTTCTGCATCTCCCGGCGGAGACGGAGAAGGATGCGCTTTTCGAGCCGGGATATGTAGCTTTGCGAAATACCCATGCGGTCGGCGACCTCCTTCTGCGTATACTCCCGCCGCCCGAGCAGCCCGAAGCGCAGGGAGATGATGTCCCGGTCGCGCTCGCTGAGCTTTGCCACGGCCTCGTGCAGCGCGCGGCGGTCAGCGTCGTCCTCCATCGGGCGGGAGACCTCATCCTCGTCGGTGCCGAGCACATCCGAGAGCAGCAGCTCGTTGCCGTCCCAGTCGGTGTTGAGCGGCTCATCAAAGCTCACCTCCGTGCGCTGCGCGGCGAGCTTGCGCAGATACATCAGGATCTCGTTTTCAATGCACCGCGAGGCGTATGTTGCGAGCTTGATATTTTTTTCGCGGTCAAACGTGCTCACGGCCTTGATGAGTCCGATCGTGCCGATGGAAATGAGATCCTCGAGACCCACGCCGGTATTTTCAAACCGCCGCGCAATATAGACAACGAGCCGGAGATTGTGCTCAATGAGCGTACGTTCGGCGCTTTTGTCCCCGGCGCAGAGCGCCGTGAGCGCCGCAGTCTCCTCCTCGCGGGAGAGAGGCGGGGGCAAAACCTCACTTCCGCCGATATAGTATACCGGCTCGTTCGGCAGCAGGGCGAGCAGAAGCTGTTGCAGCAGATCGGAAAACATGGGCATGACCTCCTTATGATATTCAAACGAGCGCGGAATACTCCCCGCCGCCGAGCGGCGTCGGCGAGAGGGCGACGAGATATTGCTCTGCGACGCCCTCGACCGTGACGGCGTCGGGACGAAAGCACACGAGCAGCCCCCGTTTTGTGCCGACGGCGGAAAAGCCGACGAGCCGCAGCCGCCGCGAGAGCACCGGGTGCGATGACAGGACGCGAAAGCATGCCGCCGGATCGTCCGGCAGCGGCAGAACGAGCGGGGGAGCAAAGAGCGAAGCGAGAGCGCCCGGCTCCGCGAGCAGGATGCGCGAGCCGGAGAGCGGGTCGAAAAGCGAGTTGCCGGTGTCCCGCAGCGCCCGCAGGGAGACGGTTTTGCCGCAAAGCTCGATCTTCGCTTCCACGACGCAGCGCTCGCGGCGCTTTAGAAACCGCCCGAAAAAGAGCCGCACCGCGGCATAGCACAGCCCGAAGGAGAGCGCGAGCGTTTTGAGCGAAGCGCCGGAGAGCATGCCGTGCACCTCCGCGCCGGAGAGCAGCGAAATGCCGTACACCGCCCCGGCGAACGCCGAGGAGAGTGCGAGAAAGCAGCTCCAGCCGCGCCAGAGCTCCGGCGGCGCGCCGAACGCGATCCACGCCATGAGCAGCGAAACGAGCGCCTTCACCGCGAGCGAGACGAGAAACGAGAGCGGGGGGATCGCGGCGAACACGGCGTACACCCCGCCGAGCGCCGCGGCCGCGGCAAAGCGTGTGCGCCGCAGCGCTCTCCCGCGCAGCCGCGCGCACGAGAGCAGCAGCAGATAGTCCGTGAGCGCATTGAGAAAAAAGAGCTCATCCACATAGATCACGTTCATGCTCCAAGCATACCCCGCCGGGGGCGAAAATGTTGTCCGAACGGGGACGGGGTATCTTGCAAAGCGGTGACGGGATGTGTATAATATTTCGGTAAATCGTAATGAACCCGTGAAAGGAAGAAATAGAGCATGTCACAGTACCGTACCCACACCTGCGGGGAGCTCCGCGCCGCCGACGCGGGCAAAACCGTAACGCTGGCCGGCTGGATGGAGAATGTCCGTGAGGTCGGCAGCAACTTCGCGTTCGTCGTCCTGCGCGATTTTTACGGCACGACGCAGATCGTCGTCGATTCCGCCGAGATGATGAAGACCGTCAAGGGCATCAACAAGGAGAGCACCATCGCCGTCACCGGCACGGTCCGCCTGCGCGAGAGCCCCAACGCCAAGCTCGCCACCGGCGAGATCGAGGTCGTGCCCGAGAAGCTCGAGATCCTCGGCCGCTGCCGCTACAACGAGCTGCCGTTTGAGATCAACCGCAGCCGTGAGGCCGACGAGAGCGCGAGACTCAAATACCGCTATCTCGATCTGCGCAACCCCACCGTCAAGAACAACATCATTCTGCGCTGCAACGTCGTCGCGGCGCTGCGCCGCGCGATGATGGATCACGGCTTCCTCGAGATTACGACGCCGATCCTCACCGCCTCGTCCCCCGAGGGCGCGCGCGACTATCTCGTCCCCGCCCGCAAACACCCCGGCAAGTTCTACGCTCTGCCGCAGGCGCCGCAGCAGTTCAAGCAGCTGCTGATGACGAGCGGCTTTGATAAGTATTTCCAGATCGCCCCCTGCTTCCGCGACGAGGACGCCCGCGGCGACCGCTCGCCCGGCGAGTTCTACCAGCTCGATATGGAGATGGCCTTCGCCTCGCAGGAGGACGTGTTCGCGGTGCTCGAGGATGTGCTGCCGCCGATCTTCGCAAAGTACGGCACCTACGATATCGCCTCCCAGCCGCCGTTCCGCCGCATCCCGTATATGGAAGCGATGGACAAGTACGGCTCCGATAAGCCCGATCTGCGCATCGATCTCACCGTGACGGACATTTCCGATATGGTGCAGGATACCGGCTTTGAGCCGTTCGTTGGTCAGATCGTCAAGGCGGTGCCGGTCTCCGGCTGCACGCTCACCCGCAAGCAGATCGACAAGCTCTGCGCGGACGTGGAAGTCCAGGCGGGCCGCAAGCCCTACTGGCTGCGCATGGACGAGCACGGCGCTCTTGTCGGCGGCGTGGCGAAGTTCTTCGCGGGCAAAGAGGATGCGCTCAGGGAAGCCCTCGCTCTCACGCCCGATACGCTCGTGCTCATCTCCGCCGGCAAGAAGACCGAGGCGCAGAAAACCGCCGGTGTCATGCTTAAAATGGCGGGCGCGCTCGTCCCCGGCCACATGGCCGAGAAGCGCTACGAGTTCTGCTGGATCGTCGATTTCCCGATGTTTGAGATCGGCGAGGAGTCCGGCGAGCTCGAGTTCTGCCACAACCCGTTCTCGATGCCGAACGGCGGTCTCGAGACGCTGCTGGCCGCCGAGCGCGGCGAGCTCGACCCGCTGACCATCATGGCGTATCAGTACGACCTCGTGTGCAACGGCGTGGAGCTCTCCTCCGGCGCGGTGCGCAACCACGATCCCGACATCATGGTCAAGGCGTTCGAGATGGTCCGTCTCGGCGAGGACGACGTAAAGGCCAAGTTCCCCGCCATGTATAACGCCTTCTGCTACGGCGCGCCCCCGCACGCCGGTATCGCCCCGGGCGTGGACCGCATGGTCATGCTCCTCGCGGGCGAGAGCTCCATCCGCGAGATCATTCCGTTCCCGATGAACAAGAACGCGCAGGACGTGATGATGGGCGCTCCCTCCACCGTGGAGCAGAAGCAGCTCGATGAGCTGCACATCGCCCTCGTCGGCCAGCTCGAAGAATAAGAAGCAAAAAGCTGCGGCGCATCCTTCGGGATGCGCCGCTCCGTCTGTTGAAAAAGCCTCGCAGAGTTTGCGCCCGCAGGCGCAAATAAAGTTTTAACCATTTTCTCCGATGACATGTGCGTCGGAGAAAATACTTTACGGCTCGCAAACGTGCGAGCGTAAGCGAGTGCGCTGCGGCGAGCCGCAGCCTTTT
>OKRW01000071.1_pt1 | contig 96353 bp, 81 predicted proteins | sample 1601151 | NCBI WGS metagenome assembly OKRW01 (sample SAMEA3541471, study PRJEB24748) | human gut metagenome | biome: human gut; feature: human-associated habitat; material: faeces | place: China | collected 2012 | reverse complement strand
GTTTAGTCCGCTACTTCCAATTGTTCGCTTGCATGATTTTATAGATTATTGTTAAACTATTCATCTATTGATGATGTATAAGTTAGCTGTAATCTGGTTAGGTGTTAATAGTACGGGTGAAAATGTACGAAATTATTATTATTTTTCATACTCATATGTTTTAGAAGGTTAAGTTTTGCGGTCATAGCATGGGGGTTATACCTGGTCTCGTTTCGATCCCAGTAGTGAAGTCCTTTTGTGTTTTGTTTGTGTACTATGGTTTTCTATGGGAATTTCATTTCGCTGCAAGCTTTCTTCTATTACAATTATTACTTACTTATTTACTTATTACTTATCATTTTCATATTTGTAATAGGTTTTGCGGTCATAGCATGGGGGTTATACCTGGTCTCGTTTCGATCCCAGTAGTGAAGTCCTTTTGTGTTTTGTTTGTGTACTATGGTTTTCTATGGGAATTTCATTTCGCTGCAAGCCTATTCTTATTATAATTTACTTATTTTTATTGTTTTAGTTATTTCTTAATTTATTTTTATTTGTTTTTTCAATGAATTAAGAAATAGTTAAATATTATTTTATACATAAATATTATTGCCGTATCATTTTTTAATGACTGATGCCTTCGGTCCTTCTATGAGGAAAGTTGATACTGTCAATGATTAGGAGAAACCCAGCATTAGATAGGCTGCCCGTTTCGAGGGTTACTCGAGGAGGGAAGGGTATTCTACCGATGATTCAAGAGAGTTAGTATACGGGCAAAATAAAATATATATTATATGGACGTTATTTGACTTATTAATCATTAATATTAAGTTTTTTGTTTATTAACTTAATATGACTTATTGATGGTTTTATTAAGTGCGACATGTTGCTTTTTTTTTTAAAAATTGAATCTTTTTTTAAGGTATTAATTTGGTCTTTTTTAGTAAGTGTTTATATTTTGTATAGTTTTTTCACTATATTGGCTTTATATTCACTGTAAATTCTTTTAAAAATTTATTGGGGAAACTTAATAATCTGGTTTTAATATAATTAGTAATTCCCATATTGATTATTTCATTTTTATATAAAATAAGTAATAAATTTTTGTAATTTGGTGAATAAAGATATATACTTAAAGAAATTAATAATTCTCTTCTTAAGGAAGTTAAAAAGGAATTTAAAGGGATTAAAGAATATTATGTGATGAGTGAATATTCCTAGTTCGATATTTTCATTATTCTTTTTTTAGTTTGCAGTAAGTGAATTTTCAATGATATGATATCTTGTTGGATACTTTATATACAATAGTAAATTATTTAAATAGGTATTTGTATATTTAATATACATAGGTGTTTATTATGTTAGATGAAATTTTAGGCGATTATCCCCAAATAAAAGTAATAGATTATTTATTGATGAATCCGTTTGCAGAATTGTCCAAATTGCAAATTGCAGTTGGGGCTGAAATCTCTAGAATTACATTAAATAAATTTATTGACGATTTAACAGATAAACAGGTGGTTATTAAAAACAATAACTCAAAATATCATTTAAATTTGCAGTCTCCGATTGTAGTAAACTTAAACATGCTTTTAGATGAGTTAAATAAACTTGCCCTTGAAGAAGCAATGAATCATGCAGATGAATCTTATGATATAATAAGTGATGGGGAATTTGATGAAATTTTTGATGAAAACAGTCCAGATGTAGATTTAATCCAATTAGAGAATGAAATTCTAATGAAAGAAGGGTATGGCATTTACATTGAAGAAGTAAATGAAAATTATATATTGTTAGTATAATTTAGAGGTTTTAACATGAAAAATGATATTATTGCAATTAATAAAAACATGGTGATTGATCCGGATTCAGAATTGATTTATGCCTCATCAATAGGTGTTGGCGCAGATAATGAAGAAGTCAGATTAATCCTATTCAACAAACGTTTAACATCAGATGGGAAAAACATAGAGCTCATAAATGAATCAAACACTCAAATAATATTAAACAAAGCATCAGCATTCAAATTAAAAGAATTATTGGATGAACACTTAAAAGACTGAAAATGATTTTAGGTAGTTATCATGAAATCAAATCAAATAAGAGAGGACATTCTATATTTCTTATTTAGAAATAATTACTGGCAAAACAGACATACTCCAAAATCTAATATTTGCAATAAACTATCACAACATCCTTGTAAAAAAATCAATAAAGAATTGGGGCAATTATACAAAGATGAGCTGATTAGATACAAGAATACAAATCATGGTAAGGATGTTTTCCTAAACATTCATAAAAAATCACAAATTGAAAGTGAAATAAAAGATAAACTGGACCTGCTGTATAATTGGAAATAAACCATTGCCTAAACAAAATTTGAATGTGTAAAATAGAATGCTCTACTGAGCATAATTAAATTCAGGAGTATAATTATGTATTTTGGAAAAAAACTTTGTATTAATTTTAAAAATCTAGATGAAGTAACTGTTGGTCGTATAAATAAAATTAAAAGTGTAATAACTGAAAAAAGAAGTATTGGGTACGGTAATGTTTGTGGAATTTCTGGAAACAATCAAGAGATTACACAAATAAACGAAGCGATAAATTTGGATAAAGGTTTTCAGTTTGTATTGAACTGTGAATCTGAAGCTCATTTATCCCTATTGGAGGATTTGATTAAAAATGAATTAACTTCTAATGAGTATATTGTGGAGATGCTTCCGGGTGCAGAGATTTCTGTTGAAAATGTAATGGGGATCCATGAACTGATATTTAAGGAAGTTGTAACCCGAAAAAGAGATTGTGGAACAGCTATGGTTGGGTCTTCAATATATCATCTGGTTGCTGAATCCCAACGCATAGAATATGTTGCTTCGGCAAATATCTGGTTTGATTGCAACATATATAATGTTAATGAATTGATAAATGAGATAGTATCAGATTTTGCAGATAAAGATTATGACGTAAGTGTTGAGTTTATCTAAAAATTATTTCCTTGTTGGAAATGATAGAATTGGGTTTACTAAGAAGAGGTTATGGATTTTCTCGAAAAAAATAATGCATATCCAAAATGAAGCTATTCATGATGGTTGTGTAGTTACATTCACTGGAGGGTATGAAAAAATAACTGTTGATAATCAAATTAAAAGAGTTGATGTGGATGGGGGTATTCCACACAATTTATCCAATAATGGTGTATAAAAATAAATTTGCCATATAAATTTATGAGTTAATTATTTCACTATTTTTTTTGAACATTGTTCAATATGGTTAATTTGACAAAATATTAATACTGCCCTAGTGAATATATGGTGTAAGAGCTAAAAGTACTAAATATTTTGTATAGTATACGGGCAACAAAATTTTACAATGATTTTTGGAGTTTATTAAGCTTTAATATTTATTTTTACTTGTTTTAGATTAATCTTAATCATTAAATACCTTAATTAACTATAGTTCTATTGTATTTTTTTTAAAAAAAGTTTTTATTATCAATTATTTTCATGGGGCATTTGTCTTTTTTGGGAGAGTACATAATATTTGCATTAGTATTTTTGTTTAAGTAACTATGATGACACAATTTATTTTGTTAGGAGTTAATTAATATAGTTAAAAATTTAGAATGAAAAGAATGCTCATTAATTCTATAATTTTTCTTCTTTTAAATCACCAAAGTCCTTGACAGAACTTCTACTTAAACCTTCAAAAATCCTATGTTCACATGTCCCGGAGTTTGCCTTGAAGTTCTTCTTTTTTAGAAATGATTTTTTTATCGTAGGGTTTGCTTTTTAATATTTCATCTAAACAATCAATTGCTTTTTTATATTCCTTCTGTTCTTCTAAAATAAGTGCTTTATGGATTATTGCAAATTCTGTTGGGTAATCTTCAATTGATTTATCAAAATATTCAAGAGAATCTTGTTTGTCCCCCATTTTATATAATATCTGTGCTTTAAGAGAATATAAATGATTATAACTGTGAGAATCATTTTTATCTATTGTTTGATTAATATACATTAATGATTGGTCATAATCTTCTAACGCAAAATATATTTTTGCTTTATCAAATAGGCTTAATTCTTTTTTGAGCAATTCATCAAAATATGCAATGCCATGATTTTTATCAATTTTTAGTAATGCTTCTCCTTTTGAAATTTCAACATCATACCAATTTTTCTTATTTTTGATTAAAACCTCATAACATTCCAATGCTTTTTGATATTGTTTAAGATTAAAATAACAATCGCCTTTTGATTTAATGGTGGTGAAATTTTCTGGCCAGATGTTTAATGCTTTATCTAGACTTTTAATTGCATTTTCATAATCTTCTAATTCTATAAAGCAATCTGCCTGTGAAATATAGCTATTATCCATAGTGCTATGATATTCTACTTCCATATCCATATCATAACATTTTATTGCATTTTCATAGTCTCCAATGCTTTTTAAGTTATCTGCTTTACATCGCCATTCATATTCGCTTTTTGGAAAAATCAATAATGCGTTATCACATTCATGTATTTCAGATTCTAAATCTCCACAATACAACCTCAAGTCTCTCCAAAGTTTGATATCATAAGGATTCAATAAAAGTGATTTTCTTAAAGATTTAATTCCATCTTCCTTATTATCATTATAGCATAGAACTTTTCCTTTTTTCTCCCATGTCTTTGAATTTAAGGGATTGATATCTAATGCTTTTGTATATGCTGTGATTGCCGAATCATAATCGCCTAACTCGTACAAAACATCGCCCTTAGCAATTAGGGATTCTTCATTACTACCATTACACTTAACTAAAATGTCTTCAAAATAATATTTTGATTTTTCTTTATCTGTGTTTTTTAAGATTTTTCCTTTTAAAACTATGGCTTCCAAATCATTTGGATTTATTTCTAATGCTTTTTCAATGCAGTCCATTGCTTTTGTGTAGTTTTCCCAGTAATCATCATTATGGAGATCTGCTTTGTTTTTCCAAGCACAAATATTTTCATTGTTGAATTTTATAGATTCATTAAATGCATTAAAAGCATCATCTTTTTTAAACTCTTTAACTAATCTCTCCCCAATTTGATTAAATAATTCTGATTTGAATTTATTATCCTCATCTGAAGGATATAAATTATAATCTATCTTTTCATGTCCGCAATAAGGACAGAATCCATAAAAATCATCGAAAAATTTTAAACAATTAACACATCTCATGTTTTCACCCGTTTAATATGTCATTACCATATTTTTTATATAATTTCAAATCTTCTTCACCGATTGATCTAACATTTAACATGTCTTTACCTGTTAAATCTATAATTTCAAAAGCTAGGTGCGTAAATATATCTGGATAATCATTACTGCACCCAATAGACCAATGTTTATCATCTTCAAAGACTAAATTTAAACGCCAATTATATCCATCAAATCCCATCCACTTATGATAAATTAGTTTCTGCCAATATTTCTCATCATCAAGTTGATAGATATGATATTTTTCAATTAAATCTAAAATTACAGTTAATTCCTCGTCAGATAGTTCTTTTTCATTAATAAAACAACGGAATGTTTTTTTATCAAAATCTACTGAAAAACGATATTTTGAAAACCCAAATTCTAAAACAGCACCATGCCTATAAGATAATGATTTTAATCTTAATTTTTTATTTGTCCTTTTATCATAAACTCCATCATCTTTAAAATCATAATGGAGGTTTGTAATTACCTGTTCTGAATTAGCAATGTTTAAAATATCGAATCCGACTAATTTATTTAAAGATTTTCCTAATTGAATCCATGTTTGAGGATTATATTTAAAGTCATAAGAAACTTCACCTTTAGGATATGTGACTCTAACTGAATTTTCAAAACTTTCATATAATGACCAGCATGTTTTGTGTTTGGATTCAATTAGTTCCAATTGAAGAAATTCTTCTAAAAAATCTTTAAATTTAGAGGAATCTAAGCTAATTTCGTTTTTTGGGACATTTTTAAGAGATAATGCATATATTCCTAAAACATCATCATTATTGAAATCCACATTATAATGTGTATCTGGAATTAATTTTTGATTGATGCAGTCAATTTCAAATCTGTTGTGCAAAGTAACTCCAAAATCAATTTTATAGGATATTTGAATTTTTTTAATTTCATTTCTGACATTCAATAAATGTTTCTGGCCAAATGACATTAAAGACTCCTTATTTTCGATTTCGCCAATTTTCAAATAATCTTTTTTTAGATTTAATAAAGCTTGTCCTAAATGAATATAAGTGTCAGGATAAGCATTGTCCCCTCTTAAATTTAAAACTTTACCATCTTCAAAAATCAGTTCTAAAAACCATGAATTACCATTAAAATCATTGAAATCATCATGTCTTGTGATATTCTCATTGAGATCTTTGTGATACCATTTATAAATACCATAATACTCAAGTAATTCACAAACTTTTGAAAATCTTTCATCATCATCAGATATTGTGAAATTGAATGCATTGGACAAATCATTTAAATTAGAAATATGAAAATTAACTTTCTTTAATTTTAATTTATTACTGTTCTTTTTATCGTATACTCCATTGTATCCAATATCATAATGAAGTTCAGTAATCAAGTCCTTCTGATTAATATTTAATAAATCAAATCCTAATATCTCAATCAATAGTTTTCCGAAGTCTATCCATGAATCCGGAAATCTATTTACATACTCCTTATTATGCCAACTAATCTCATCTGATAGATATTCGTTATTGATAAAAATATCGTTTAAATTCCAGATTCCCTTGATATTGTCATCACTATCATATCCAAATTTTTCATATTCCAATTCAATTTGATTACATTGGTCTTTAGTCAAATTGAAAGATTTGTCTGGAATAATAAATGATTTAGCAATATTATCATTTTCTTCACTAGTATAAATTAAATTCTTTCTATTATCTTGTGTAATTCCATGTGAAATTAATTTAGCTTCTTTTTTAGATAAATCAAACATGAAATAACTTTGATAGTGTTGAAAGCCCAAATTATACATTTGTGATATTCCAATTCTTCGGTTCAAAATAACCACCTTGTGTGTTGCTTGTTAATATATTTTTTAGTTCAAATACATTAAATTTACTTATTAATCAATGAATTAATTCTCGTTAATGTTAGTATTTAAAATTGGTTCTTGGCTATATAATAAAGCTTCTTTAACATTAACAATATCTTTTTCTAATTTATTTTTTAGTTCAATTACTTCAGAATAAATCTCAGGATTATTCTTTTTTAAATCATTGGAGTATCTATTTTTTTCATCCTCAGATGTCATTCAATTCGTAAATTCTTTGAACATGTCTGTAATTGGATGCTTTTATTCCCCACAAAATGGGTCTACCATGATTCACCTCTAATTATATTATATCTTCAAGACCTATATCCTTTAGAAAGATGTCTAATTTGTTTCCCCATATTCCATAATAATATCCTAGCATTAATTTAACATAAAAATTCCATGATGGGCCTCCAAAATAACCTGCATCTTCATGAGAATAATATTTTTCAATATATTCATCTTCACCATTGAAATAATCAATTCCAACAATTAAGCTATCGAATTCCCTATATTTATTTACAAACGCCAAAACTTTATTTGTTTCAACATTAGTTTCTTCACTATACGGCAGAATTTCATCAATGGTGCACATATTACTTGGATTTTTAAAATAGAATTCCTGTCTTTTTTCTAAAAATAGATCCGATAAATCATTTAGATTTTCCAAAAATCCTTTGGTATAGCTTCGTTATCAAATTCAGCTAATTTTTCCACTAATCCTCTATAGTTATTTTCAATTCGTTTTTTATTATAAATAATAAATTTATGTGTGTATTTTGCTTTCATGTTTTTTATTTTCAAATATTTTTGCTTATAAAGGTTTTTTAACAGGAATCAATTAATCTAAAATGATGATTTAACATAAATCAAACATGACCCAAACTCGATTTTTCATATGCTCTAATGCATTTAATTAAAATAGCTATTAATATAATTTAATTTTCAAATGTATTCCATAATTTAATTAATCCTGAAATTAATTTAATTAATTTCTTAAATCTTGGGATAAATTGAAAAATTAAGTTTTCATTAAATTTTTAAAAAGTTAATAAAATAACTCTGATTCAAGTTTCACTATAGATTAGACTACACAGTTTACCTGAATTATCATATGGCATAAATTAAATTAAAGTATTGATTAAAATTATTGATGTTAATCATACAAGCATGTGTTTAATTAATCATTACTTGAATTATTTTTGTGGTGAAATTCGTTGGATAAATTATAAATTTGGAAATTTTGTTAAAGGATTTTATGGACTTTAAATTGTAAAGTTATAATGTATTATACGATATTAATGCAAAAAAAGAAAAAAATTAACATTAACTACTATATAAATCTGTGAATATCTATGATGGATCATAGGCTATTAGATATCCATCTTCACACCAGATTGATCTGACATTTCATGAAGTTGTATCAGCACTGCAGCAGGATTTATGTTTATTTAGTTATCCCAGTATGTTTTTTATGTTTCAATCTGAATTTGATATAACTGGTTCCGGATACTCTGCATTTGACATGGACAAACTGAACTTCATAACCTAAGCTTTTAGCTATTCTGTAATAAACCTGCCCCCAGTCCACACAATTGGAACCTTTACTCTGGTGGGCATCATTGATTGTTTTCTTGTCTGTCTTTTGCGAATCAAAGTATTTGTTGTATAATCTCTTTTTAGCTATTACTACTAAATCCTTATCAATGGTATTTCCTTTGAAGTTGAATGTATTGATGAATAGCTTCATTGTGGAATCCTTGTAGTCCGGAAGCTTTGACATTCTGTATACGATAGCAGGAAGTCTTTTATTTGCTCGAATATATGCTTCTGTCCTTATGGCCATATCCACATATTCGGCCTTGTCAATCTGTTCGCCATTTTTAAGTGTCACGTAGTTTGGAAGGAAATCCAGAGACTTGTTGTCTTTGATTAAGGCCATTGTATACATTGACACTAGCTTATCGTTTCCCAGTTTCTTTGCTTTCTTTTCTATATCGCTGCAACTACCGTTTAATGTTAATATCTGGTAATGGTCATGTTTCTTGTACTTCTTTTTGTTTTGGAGTAGCCAGTATGCTATTGAATTCATAGCTTGGCAAAAACTTGTCCAATTGATATTATTATTTTTATTATCTTACATATTATATTATTTATATATCATAGCTAATATATTTACTCAACACCAACTTTAATCTCTAGAATTCATGAGAAAAATTATTTTAAAATCTGGAAATTAAGTTGAATTTGCATAATATAAGAAACTTTGAAAAATCATATTTAAATGTTACTACAAAAGAACTATATGTGGAAACTTTGGAAGATATATCAAAGTTATTATTTAACCAAATTTTCAGTTGGAAACCGGAACAATATTATTTCAAGAGGTTAAAAGAACTTATTAATAATGAATTTTATCTAAATTGATTTGATGTCTAGATTTACATAAATTTAAACATGATTTAGGTGGAAGAATAATGATTGACTGGAATAAATTATATGATTATAATAACTATAAATTTAAAAGTTTTGAATGCTTTTGTTTTTGTATAGCAAACAGACAATTTGATGACAAAGGAAAATTCACCACAATAGATGGTAGTGGAGGAGATGGTGGTGTTGAATTTTATTTAAATTTAGATAATGGCGAATATTGGGGTTGGCAAGCAAAATTTTTTGATAATACTGCTAGATTAAGTTATTCTAATCGTAAAACTCAAATTATGGAATCATTAATATCTTCCTGTAAAAATTATCCAAAATTGACAAAATGGTTCTTGTGCACAAATTCTGATTTCACTCCTAAAGAAAATAAATGGTATAAAGATAAAATCAAATCTAATGTCAAGACAATAAAAAAATATAAAGAGTTAACAGATGTTGAAAAAGAGCATGTTGATAATGTTTTAGAAAATTTAGAATTAGTTCATTGGGGAGAATCTAAATTTAATCATTTTTGCTCATTACCTGAATGTCAAGGGATTTTAAATTATTTTTTTGGTGAATTTGAAATTAACATGGATTGGTTTAATGACAAGTTTGATTTATTTAAAACTACAGATATTGAATTTTTAAAAGAATTATATGTAGAAAATAATGTTAATGAGAATATAAATTCTATTCTAATTCAAGAGGATGCATTAAATCTTTTTAATGATTTTATTGATGAAATTGATTCATTTTCATTAGATTCTGAAAAAATTATCTTAAAAGATGATTCTAAGAATGAAATTATGGAAGATTTGTTAAATGAATATATAGATATACATAACATCATTATTGAAGATTTGAAAAACATCTTAAAATTTTTTAGAAATATGGATTTAAATAAAATCGATGTTTCAGATACAAATAATAATTTGATTACATTAAATAAAATCACATCTGAATTTAAAGATTTTGAGAATGAATATATTTATAATGAATCTGAAGATAATGGATATTCTGCTTTATATAAAATGGATAATCATAATTTTTGGATTAAATTAGCGATTTCCAATATTTACTCTTCATTATCTCATAATTTAAACATTATTGGTGATGCTGCCGTAGGAAAAACATTCACAGTATCTAATTTAGCACATGATTTGCTAAATAATAATAAACCTTGTTTAATTATTAAAGCAAATAAATTTCATGATACTCCTTTTGAAAAACAATTTCTAGAAATTTTAGATATTCATGATTTAAATTTTAATCAATTTTTAGATGCTTTGCAAGTATTTGCAGAAATCAAGGAAGTTAAATTGCCTATAATTATTGATGCTTTGAATGAATCTGTGGATAATTTTTCTTTTTCACAAGTTTGGAAAAAAAATTTTGAAAGTCTATTAAAGCAAATAGAAAAATATCCGAACTTAGTTTTGATAACCACTTGTAGAAAGTCATATGCTGAATATATGGATAATGAAATTTATCTTGAAAATTCAAGTTACTTACATCCTGAAATGGTCGACATGGATGAATTAGTGGATAAATATTTTGAATACTATAAAATAAATGTTTTAAATAGCACCAATGCTTATAAATACTATTTTAAAAAACCGATTTATTTAAAGTTATTCTGTGAGGTACATAATCCAAACAGAGAAGATTTTGTGGATGTTGAAATTAAGAAAGATGATATTTATAATGTATTTGAAACATATATGGAGACTTGTAATAAACACATTTGCGAATCTTTAAATATTCCAAAAATTGATATGGTTAAAAAATCCCTTCTAAAAGTTGCTAATCATTTATGGGATACTAAAGATAGAAAAATAGATATTTACGATTTTTACACTCTAATTGATGGGAAAATAGGTGAAACCCATGATAAATCAAAAGCATATAAAATTATTGGTGAAAGTTTATTAATCAAAACGGAATATGAAAATAAAGAATATGTTTATTTCACATATGATTTATTTATAGGTTATTTAATAGCTGTTTATTTATTTGATAAGCACAAAAATAATTTAATGGAATTTTTCAGTGAAAATCAAACTTTGGATTGGTTATATAGTGAAGATTATTCATTACTTCATCCATTATCCGAAGATATAAAATTTTCTTTAGCAATTTTAATTAATTCTGAAAATGGAACATGTTTACATGAATTATCTGATAATACTGAGGTAATCAAATCTTCTATAATGTCTTTATTTAGTATTTCTTCTGAAAATATTGATGAAAATTCTGTTGAATTTGTTAAATCCTTTTTTATTGAAAACCATTTAGATAATTTTTGGATAATGGCATTTAGAGAAAATATTATAGAAGATAATCATCCTTTAAATTGTTTATTTTTCTCAGATATTTTACTTTCTCAAAGTATTGTCGATAGAGATCTCTCTTGGACAGAATTTTTAAAAAAACAGTATAGAACCTTATTGAAAAATGATTTAGAATCATTTGAGAATTCGTTAGTTTCTAATGATGTCGATTTAAATAGATTAAATTTATTTGCCAGATACATAATGTGGTTTTTAACTTCGACAAGTCAAGAAATTAGAGATAAATCCACCAGAGCTTTGTATACTTACGGATGTAATCATCCTGAGGATTTTTTTGAATTATTAGAATACTCTTTTAAAATTAATGATTTATACATCTCTGAAAGAATGTTTGCAGTAGCTTATGGAATAACCATGGCTTTTCAAAATAATTTTGAAAATAATGATTTTGTGGAGAATATTCTACCAGAATGGGCTAAAAAGATTTACGGTTTATTTTATGATGAAAATTCCCCTGTTTTTACAACACATTTGTTAATAGTTTATTATGCCAGTAATATTCTTAAAATAGCTTCATTACATAATGATAATTTATTCCCAATAGAACAAACTAAAAAGTTTTTTAATCCTTATAAAAATATGAATACTTTTGAATGGGGTCAAAGTGAGGATAAAGATAAAGGAAAATACAGGAATTGTGCAGATCCTTTTGAATCTATTGTTCATTATGATTATATTGAAAAATTAGGAAAACAACTTAGTAGATATCATAATAAGGATGCAAAATATATTAAAGAAAAAAGCCATGTATTATGGCGGCTTTATGATATGGGATATTCCTATGAAAAGTTTAAAGAAATCGATGAAAGCGTAGAAGAACATAATCATCATGCCAGTTATAATGATTATTTATTAATATATGATACTTATGGTCGAAAATATGCTAAAATTGCTACCTTAGAACGTGCAGGTTATAATGTAAATAGAGATTATTTAGTTTTAGAAAGAAATGGTAATTTTGGCCATTTTGTTGACATTGATCCTAGTTTTCCTAAAATTAGTGATTACCAATTATTGCCTAAACTTTTCATTAATCCTAAAAAAGAAGACCATGATTGGTTAAATGAAAATGATTTTAATTTTGAAAATTATTTAGTATTTGATAAAATTAAAGATGAATCCGAATCATGGATGTTAATGAATGGTTTTTATAGTGCTGAAGAGTATTCTCAATCTGTTTACACGTTTTTTAGAGGATTTTTTATTAACAAAGATGACGAAAAGGAAATTAGAAAATTATCCAATATTGATTATTTAGATAATGATCGATTGCCTGAACTTAATTCGTTTTATTATATATACTCTGGAGAAATTCCTTGGATTGATGACTTTGAAAAAGAAGATGAATTTTTATTCTTAAATGATTTTGAAGAAAATGTAAATAAAAAAACTACATATAAGAAATTCAAAGTTTTAACTCCAGTTAACAGAGATTGTTGGGAAGACTATCACAGCCCAGTTAATGATGGTTTATCCGCATATGTTCTTAGTAAAGAATTAGCTGATTACTTTGATTTGGTTAGCCAACCTCAAACTTTTGATTTATTTGACAAAAATAATCAAAAAGCTTTTATAAGCTTGGAAAATACGAATAAAACTGAAAATTCTGAAGTTTATCAAAATTTTGCATTTTTACGTAAAGATTTATTTGATGATTATCTATCAAATGAAAATTTAACATTTGTTTGGATAATGATTGCAGCTAAGAAATTACTAGAAGAAGAAAATGAATATCATTTTATTAAAGAATATAAACCATTTAATGAAATAATTTTCTATGAAGATTTATAAATTCAATTAATTGGAGATGAAAAAAGAGTTTATTTTATAAAGATATTAGATGATAGAACTGTTAAGTAAACAGTGAAATAATTTCTAGATAATTAATTGGAGCATACATAATATATCAAAAATTATGGAAGTTATTAAAGTTTTAATCATTTTATACATTAATAAAAATTGATGAAAATTTAAGGAAATTTTTAAAAATCTCAAAAATTTCATCCCAATCAACATCATAGTCAATCTTATTTAAAAATATTGGCAAATTACCTAAATAATAGTCCCAACTGTTAAAATATGAATATATCTTCACAAACATAGATGTGTGGATAATATCCAAACAACATTCTTGTAGTTCTTCAATAGGGTAATGTTCATATAATTCTAAATAATGAAATGCATGATACCAACCATCAGTATACTGTGAAATATCAATTGGAGACATTTTAGTTTTTTTAATATGGTTTAAATCATTTAATGAAATTGTTCCGTCCTTAAATGGAATGTATTTAGATTTATGTTCTCTTTTTTTAATAGTATATTTAATTTTTTTCCCATTAATTAAATATTCCTCTTTTTTAGGAACATTTTCCAATGAAAGTTTGTTATAATTCATCATCTCCAATATTGGTATTTTATATTTTGATTTCATTAAATTTTTAACCCTATAATACTCAATGGAAGTACCATAAGTACAATATCTAAAACGAAAAGCCCATGCAGAGCAAATATCATTCACTGGAAATTCATTAATGTATTTTGGTTTGAGATTAAAAATATTGGACTCATCATGAGGAAATGTTCTATATTTTAATAATTTTTTAATAAAAGTTGGCTCTTTTAGATTAATATAATCTTCTAATAGTTCTCTAATTCCTTTTTCAGATTGTTTCAATAAATTTAGAATAATATCAAAAGAATTTAATTCATCTAAATATCCTTTATCCTCAAAAGTTAACAATGCCTTATGAATTGAAATAACCGTATAATCCTTACGTTCAAAATACATGCAATAAAATTTATTAATTGAATTTAAATCAATAGAATCATTTTTTCTATTTTTTAATCTTAAATATCGTAAAATATAATCTTCAACAGCAAATGATCCATATTTGGCATTTTTAGAAATTAAATTAGAAATATCCTCTTCTAAAAATATGTTATCATTAGCAATTATACCTAATGATTTTAGATTCAATTCTAAACTTTTGATAAAAGTAGGAATAAGGTCAAAAGGAATTTTAAAATCTAAAAAAATATGTTTAATATTATTTTCAATGCTTTTTAAATCATCATCAATAAAACCATCGATGACACTATAATATTGAGAACTAGAATCCTCATTATATTTAATTTTTACAAATAAGTCCTGTAATAAATCCCTTTTTTGACGGGGATTTGAAGTTGATATAATCTGATTAACATATTCATCTTCATCATATTCCTCCAGTTCATCCCAGTAATGTCTTTCATTTAAAAAACTTTCATTTAATTCTATTTGTTCAGATGTGGACATCTTTTTAAAAAATGAAAAATTGCTGACAATACCTGTTTTAATGTATTTAAAATATTTATAATCATTCCAAAATGTCTTTTTACTGAAAATTTCTTTTTCATCTAGAGAATTGTTGTCCATATAACTATAGATTTGATATAAAATTTTATTATTCCAACCAAAAGATTTTCTTTTTAAAATTAGGGAAATTAATATAAATGAATAATACTGGCATATATTAAACAAATTTGGAAATCGAGATAGTGCTTGTTCTAGCTGTAAATAAAATTCTTGAATTGATTCAAAATCAAATGTATTATTTAGTAATTTTTCAAATGAATCAAATTTAGAAAATAATAATAAAATCTCTTTAATGAAACCTTCATCAAAATTAAAACCATTGAATCTAGATAAATAGTTAACTTCGAAATTTTTAATATTTTCCTTAATAGTTTCCAGAATATTTTTTTCCATTGATTTATAAACAGTATTATTCTCTCTTAAATAAGTATTTAAACTATCATGAATCAATGAAATCCTATTTAAATCAATACTAAATAAATAACGATGATTTCTTATGAATTCATAAACCATTGCATATCCAAATTCATCTAAGAATAATTTTAGTTCTTCATGAGTTATGAAATAGGTATTAATTAAAAATATTGACATTGCAGATTTAACATCTTCAAAATTAAATAATTCATCATAATACTCATTAACTTCAGAAAAATGAGTCTCTGGAATTTCATCATATAATAAATAATGTTCATAAATTAATTTAGAAATTATTGGATAACCATCACTAATTTCATAAATATCTGAAATTAAATCAAAATCTTCACATCCATATTCTTCTTCAAAATATTTTCTTGTTTCATCATAATCCCAATTTTCTAAATTAATCTTATCCCAATCCAAATCATTTTTTAATGGTCTTGATAAAACTAAAATTTTCCCATTTTGACATTTGTTTATAAATTCAACAAATTTATTGAATTCTATAGGATTATAATTTTCAACATGATCTAAACCATCAATAATTATTGTTAACTCTTCAGAGTTTATTTTATCTATTAATTGAGTTTCATTGAATTTTGCAGATGATTTAAAAACATCAATGCATAATTCTTTAATAAAGTTATTGAATTGTAATCTATTTTCCAAATCATCATCTGTTGAACTAATCCAAAAACGATACAGACTATCATGTTTAAATTTATCAGCAATTTCATTGACAAAATGACTTTTACCAACACCGGGTTTACCTATGACCATTAAAATTCCTGTTTCAATTTCTGGAATAATATTCCTTAAAATTCTTGTTTCTTCTTCTAATTCATGTGAAAAAAGTTTTTGTGGTAAAGGTAAATCATAGCGAGTTATTTTAAAAATACTTGAACTTGATTTTTCCAATGCAAATTCTGTAATAACTCTTGCTCTATTTTCATCTGAAAACAAATCATCCAGATAATTAGATATATCTGGAATAGTTAAAGGCACAATATAAATTCCATTTTTTAATATTGCATCCAAACCAAATATTTGAGTAGTAGTTTGAATTTTATCTGTGTAAACAATTAGAATGTTTGTATTTTCTTTATTAAATTTCATATCTGAACCAAAAAGTGTTATTTTATCCTCATGAAATTTAATATCTTCTAATGTTGCTTTTTCACCATTTTTTGAAAGATTTTTTACTTGAAAATAATATTTATTTGAATCATACTCCAAATAACAATCATCAAAGTTACTTATACTGGAATCATCTAAATCTTTTTCAATTTCAACACAAACAAATTTTTCATCAACATCCATTTTAGCAACTAATAATGAATAAACTTGTTGTTGATATGGATATCCAATAATTGCACTTCTAGAAGGTTTTCTATTTGCCATAACATCGCCATATAACTTTTCACATACATAAATGTATTAATTTAATTCACATATTCTGTAAAGAATGATGTAGTGTGTCTTTGAAAACATTTCTATAATAAAATTTGAACTCAATACTTAATATAATATTAATATAATAACTATCAAATACTCAAAATTAATACAATTAAATTAGTTTCAATGAAAAATCTAATAAAAAATTAATATTCATTGTTCATAAATGAAGAAAAAAATTATAATGCTTCAATATCTCTGTTATGGATCCACTCACGGTGTTTTCCAATAGCTACCCTAACAATAACATCAATCAAATCAGTTTCATCCTCTTTTTTGAAGTAATAATAAATCGGTCCTTCCAGCATTTGCCTTAAATCATAGAATGGTCTTGGCTTGATTGCATCCGGATGCATCAGCCCATAATTCTTTAGGAGTTTGATGTTTTCAGTTTCATACTTTTCCAATTTGGATTTTTGAACTTTAGTGGCTACAGTCTTTTCTTTCTTGTTCAATAGCTTAGCTATTTGAGTTGAATCAATCAGTATGCTTGATTCGATTAAAAGTAGTTTTATTTCTTTTCCTTTGACTGTTATTGTTGTCGGATGTGAATTTTCAGTATCTAATATCAGTGACTCTTTCAAAAACTTTGTTGATTTTCAAAATCGTTTTTTCGATTTTGATTCCAAATCAGATCTCTGCGATATATTCGTTTTAAAACGCCTAGTTTGGTCTTGAATGTTCGTTTTCTTGATTTTGGCATTGTTTTTTGAAATGCATTTTCAATTTTGTTACTTGTTTTTTCAATTCTTTTATCTTTTAAGTGATGAATGAATCATTTATATCTTGGAGTGATTGATTTTTTGATTATTTTGTAAATAACTGGATGAAAATCTTTTTTACGATAAATTAAAAACTGTACTTCACTTTTGAATTCATCATAGTCATTTAAATCGAATAAATCTTTGATTATTTTCAGTTGTTTGTGATATTCTTGATATTCTTCGTCTGAAAGACAAGTTTTGTCTTTAAAATTTTTTAATTGTTTATTTAAGCTTTTTTTAGTATGGAAAATACATAATTGGTGTTTGAAACCTATTTTTGGATAATTGAAGAATATTTTTTATCCAATTCTGTTGTGATTGTAATTTTATTTTTATTTGCTGTAGATTCTCTTAAAAACTTTTCAACAGTTGTTTCATCTTCAGTATCGTAAATTACATAGGCTACAATGCAATTAAAAATAGAATCAAGTAATGTATGGCGATAATTCCATTTTTCATTGATTTTTATTTATTCTACATCAAAGACATAATAATCTGAGCAATGACCTAAATCAAATTCTAAAATGTTTTCATCAACAAAAAGCCAATTTTCAATTGTTTGGTGTGAAACAGTGATTCCAAAGAATTTTTTAAAAGATTTACAAACATTTTTTAAGCTTCCCAAATAATCTGAAATTAAATGTTCAGATTCACTTTTCAATTCATTTGTAAAATTGCTATTTTTATCAACAAGACTTGTTAAATCAGTTTGAAAGGTTTTACCACAATGTTTACAAATATAACGCTGAACTTTCACATTAGTTTTACCTATTTCTTTAAACACCAATGTTCTTTTTGTAAACCATATTTAACTTCATGACGAGTTCCACAATGTGGACATCGAGTTAAACTCATTTTAAAATAAGGAACATCCTTCTTAAAACTTAAATCAAAAGATTTTAAAACTTTTTGACAGGATTTAAAAATTTTCACAAAACGAGGATCTGAAAGGACTAATCCATCATTTGAATCGCAAAATATATATTGTTTAACATCTAAAATACTATTTGGAGTAAATTTTTTTTGATTTGGCATGATAAAAACTTTTACTCCACCTATTTATTAAATTTAACTATTTTTAAGCAAAATCAAAAATTCACAACTAATTTTCATGAAAAAATTTCAAATCAACAAAGTTTTTGAAAGAGTCCATTATTACTTTCAAGTTCTCCAATTATTGTTAACTGCTTTGTAATCTTCAAATTTTGCAATTTCATAAAAACTTTCTGAGGCACCGATTAAAACTTTTGCAGTAATGGGATATTTATGAATGATATTACTTGCATAATTGTGATATTTTTCACCTAATTTTATTTCTCTGTTTCCTCCTTCAAAAACACTTCTTACAGAAGATCCATGTTTATTAAATATTCCAACTGAAAATTCATTAGTTAAACTTTCATTATCAAGTTCATCAATAATTTGACAAATTTCTTCTTTAGGCCAGCTATCATTTTCTTCTGGAGTATTTGCGAAAAGATTAGCTAAATAATAATATAAATTATAAGCACAATTTGTTTTAACTTCACATTCATGAATCCATTTTCTTAAAACTTTTATATCAATCTCATTATTTTCATTAGTTCCAGGAACTATGTTAAATCTATCCAAGATATATATGCAATGATAAGCAAATTGTTTATCATCATTATCCATATTATTTATTAAACAACTGAATAAATCAGCATTTATCGTAAGTTCATCACAGAGTATCAGAGGATATTTTGGTGCTTCTAAAAAATAACATTCAGAAAACTTGAATTCTAATTTTATGAGTTTTTTTCTATTATAATTATCTTCGTGTAATTTCTCTAAAATCTTATCAAAAATAAAATCATTATCTTTAATTTCGCCAGAGACATCATCAGCAACACTTAATAATGTATCACCAATAAAGTTAGTCTCAAGTTTTTCTAAATTATAAGAAAGTGATTTAACTGCATCAAGATACCTTGAATATTTTATTAAATTAATTATATGACTCTTAATTCCATCTTTCGTTTTATAACTAAAATTTCTACAGCCCTTCCAATATCCATCTATAACAACTGAATTACAAGTATTTAATAATTCCCAATTTTTCTCATCAGGAAATATCGAAATGAAAAATTTGATTAAATATTCATCTTCTTTGCTTTCAACTTTTTTAAATGCATTTTCAATCCATTTAAAATCATCATGTGATTTATGCCAAATATATGCCATTGAAAATTTTGTATTATTTTCATTTGTATTTAATAACTCTAAAATCTCATTATCAAAGTCATATTCAGATACACATTCTCCAAGAATTTCAGGCAAATTAATATTTTGAATAAGAATTTCGATTCCTTCAAATCCTCTCTTTTGAATAATATTCGATGTAATCTCTTGTCTTACATGTTTCATAGATTCATTTTTATCTTCCCCCGGAAGGGTTCTAATAATATAATCATCAAATGCCCATTCACTTATTTTAATTATATCTTTTGGTTCAAATTTTTTAGATATACTTTCTAACTTTTCAATTTCAATTTTTGTATATTTCTCAGTTTTAATATTGGCTCGTTTCATCAAATATAATTCATCTAAAATTTTATTCCACAAAATTACTGAATCTTCAGAACCATTGTATTTTTCTAATTTTTCAATAATTTTCATTTTATATTTCTTATTTGGGGTTATTGAATATTGATTTATTAAAAAACAGTATTTCTCAACATCTTTATCTAAATGAGTGATAATTTTTTCTTCTATTATGCAGTTATATTTATCAACTTCATTTTGAGTTATAGGTTTATGAGTAGTTGTAAAATCACGATAAATAGGTTTTCTAATTCCTAAAGAAGATTTGGATTCCCTACTTAATAAAAATTCCAAAAGTCTCCATCCCATTTCTTTATCTTCAACTAATATTTTATCTAATTTGTTTAGTCTTATTTGTAAAAAATCACTATTATAATCGCGCCATGGAATAAATAATTCTTTCAAAGAATTAAAAGGGATATTATGCAATCTATTATCATATTCAATTTTATTCAGTTCTATTAAAATATCAACAACCTCATTAAATAATCTAGGGTCTCTTGAACACAGTTCTAAAGAACTTAAAAGATATGTATAATTTGGTCCTTTAAACAAAATTTCTATATACTCTTTATGTTCATTCAATGTTTCCTGAACATTACTTATAAACCATTCAGGGGAAATTTCTGCCAATAATGGCAAATAAGTTGCATTATAAATCCAAAATAATTTATCTTCATTTTCAAATGTTTTTTCTATTAATTTCCATGTTTGTATAGGTTTGCATTTTAAATTTGAATTACTTCCGTATATGTCAATCAATATTATTGACTTTGAAATCCCAATTTTTAAATTTCTTGAAAATTTCTCTTTAACAAATCCATTAATATAATTTGAAATTTTAAAAATGTTTAAAAACTCATTGTATTGATTATTTATATCAAATTTAGTTAAATACGGTGCAATTAAAAAGAATAAGTAGGGTGGGAATTTTAATATCCAAATATTCTGATTTTTAATTAATGGAGTATTCGGTTTATTAAGTAAAATCATGAGTTTTCTTGTGAATTTTTCATAAGCTAATCCACTAATATTTTCAATGATTTTAATGTCATTTAAATTATTTTCATCCCATGATTGTACAATAAATATTGTAGTTAAAATATCAATTAAATTTTCATCAAACCAAGAAGGTTGTGCTGATTTTAGAGATAGGATGCCTCTTAAAATACTAATATTTCCTCCACATTCATTAGCATATTTTCTTGATAAATTAGGATGTATTTTCATATTATTAGTAAGACAATTCATTAAATCGAACTTAATTAAGTCATTTAAAGAGATATTTGCATTAGCAGGGTCTTCATTAGAAATTGGAATGTAAACATAGCTTTTTGTATTTGCATTATACACAAATTCAAATGTTGGAATTAATATTAAATCATACTGTGAATAAAAATCAAAACTTTTAGGGTTATCTATTATTAATGTTTTATTTAAATAAAATTCTCTTTCATTTACTGGGAACGTGTCAATTACTGAATATAAAAATGCGATAGATTCTTCTATAGTTGAAGATTTTACAATAATATGTTTTAAATTTTTTAGAGAATATTTCAGGTCTTCAGTTTCTTTTTCTTTATTTGTTAAGATTAGTGTTGATGTAAATTGAATATTTGGAGTTGCTGAACTCCATTTTTCCCACCAGTTGTTTAATGTTTCAACTCCTTCATTTGGAAAGTTTAATTCCTCTGCAAACCACTGTTCGACAGATGGAGTATTATTAATCCATTCTTCTAAATCTTTTGCATCCAATAAAATAACATCTTTCCAAAAATCATCTTGATTTTTTTCATCACACCATTCTTTAATTTTCTCATCTTTCCATATTCGTGGACTAACTTGAATATAAACAGTTTCTTCAGGAGTGGTGTTTAATGGGTCTTCTTTTCTTTTATTATAGTCAACATCTGCTTTTCTTTTTTTATCTTTATCACATCCCATTTCCCAAACAGATAAACCTTTAGGAACATATTGAGTTTTTTCATTACTTTCTAGAATTCCATCGAAACCTGATGATGAAGTTGTTTGTTCTAAAGATGGAAATTTACATTTAGATAAATTATTAATATTTTCATAAATTAATTTTCTAATCAATAATGGTAATTTTGCTCTACAATCTAATGTATTTGCCCAATCATCAATTTTATTAGCAGTTATTCTCATTTTAATCCTCGCATTTAACTTTACAGTTCATCTTTTAATATTATTTCTAGAGAGATAATTTTATAATGCATTTTTAAATTTAACATAATTTTCAAATTTTCCACTTGAGGGTACCATTTTATAATTTACATTATAATAAGGCATTAAAACTCCTTCTTTTTTCAAACAGCAATCTTCATAACTTTTTCCAGATTTGCACGGACAATCATCTTTTTCATCTATGTCTTTAAAGCTTGAATGTGGCTCTAATTTTTCACAGATTTCAAGATCCCATTCATGAAATGGTGAATCTAAATTTGAAATATGGCTTTTGATTAAATCATAATTATAATGGTCTTTATCCTCCAAAAATAGCACTGAATACTTCTGAACGGGATTGTCAACAATAGATATAGAGGTTATTTCACAATCTTCAATAACTTTGCTGCACATTTTTCCATCATATAATTTTCCTACTTCATGTTCACAATTCTTTTTAAAAGTATATGGTTTACCACAAATATTGCATCTATATTTTTTCACATGAAATTCTGGACTATAAAATAAGTTGTATGGAAAAAATTTTTGAAATTTTTTTGTATATGTATAAATAAAATTAATGAAAAATTCATCAGATTCACTATAATAAACTTTTCTTAATGAATTGTAAATTCCTTCAACTTCACCTAACAAACACCATGCCGGATAATATTGTTTATTTTTCAGTTTTACAAAAGATTCTACATATTTATTTTGGATTGTAAAAATTGATTTTAAACACCATAATTTATTTAATAATTTTTCATCACCATTCATTTCCCCCAAATAAGTATAAAATTCTAGATGGTATTTAATATATGTATTATTTCTACTTCTAAAGTTAATTCTAATATTTTTCAGTATTTGTATAATATTTTTTAACTCTAACAACTAATCTTCACTTCCTTCAAATATTTCAATAAACTTTTTATCATGAATTAATTCTTGGAAATCTTCAAATGACCCTCTATATTCAAATTCAGTATTCTTATTATTTTTTTGGATATTTAATGTAATTTCTATTTTATCTTCATCATCAGGATTAAAGAATTTGTTTTTTAGATAATCATATAAATAATTAGCAAATATTGGTAAAATAATATATTCAATAATTATTTTACCGACTCTTATCACATCAGAGTGTAATATAAATTCTTGATAATCATTTTCATCTATACATATATTAGGATTAATTTGTTCGTCCCCTATTTTTTCTAAATATTCTAAAAATGGAAGAGCATCTGAATAAAACCCCTTTTCTCCATTTCTTTCTTCAGGAATAAATAATACATTTGAATTTTTTAATTTAGTTTTTAAATTTTGAGGAATAAAATCTTGATTAATCCAATATTCTTTACTTTCATGTGTATCATTGATTGTTGAAGTTTCTATGTATTCAAATATCATGTTAATACCTATTTAATTCTTAAAACTTGATTTAAAAATTCATCAGATACTCTTAGAAATGTATCTTCATCTGTTTTTAAAGGAATTTCAAGCATATTATCATCATAGTAACATTTGTACAATGCGACATTTTTTCGAGTATCTATACCATCATAAATATAAATTCCCCATTTCTTTGAATTAGGAATTAGATTAAATCTAATTAAATCACAATCCAATTCTAAAAAGTTATTGTTTAGAGAATCATTTAAATATAATGTTTCTGGTTTTAATTTCATGTCAGTTATTATTTTACTCATCATAGGAGGATCACAATGACCATTCAAACTAAATACTTTATACTCAGTTTTTTTCGGTGAAATTGCTTTGTTTTCACATGTGGTATAATAAAGTTTTAGTCCAGAATATAGTTTAAGAATGTTGAAAATATCTTCATCCAAATATCTTTCCAATTCCTGAAGTTTTAAACTAACATCAATGTCATCTTCAAATCCACTATGGGCATCAGAATTTCTTTCTTTATTCTTAAGCTTATTGAATAATTTCTTATATTTTTTATTTGCTAAATTTTCAAAGAACTCTTTGTTCATCACTGTACTGAATTCATATTTCTTAAAAATTTTACTTAAATTACCATATAATGTTGTCCAACTGCCAAAGGACATTCTATGCCAAGTTTTGGAATCATATATGTTATTTCCAGATTTTCCTTTTTTAATCACTCGTAATGACCATAATTCTTCTATCAACTTATCATATTCTTCAATATTCTCAGAACTGTTTTTTATAGCACTAATTAAAATTATAACATTGAATGAAGCCAAAAATTCAAAAAGAACCAAAAGATTTTTCTTACGAGTATCTTCATTATTTGAGCCCCTAGTAGCTTTTAAGTAAGCTGTTGCCAATGGCCATATTAAACCTTGATAAACTATCTTCCAGTGTGAACACATATTGACACTGCCTTTATCAGAAAATTCTATTGTGCATGCAAATTCTTCATATGACTTCAAAGTATTCTTATAATTTAGAATATTATTCGAATAGTTATTCTCCCAAATATCTATAGCATTAAAGAAACCTTCCATTTCCTAGCCGCATCAACAATCCTTTTTTGTTCATCAATAGGGGGGGCACTGGAACCCATAAATAAAAAATGGACCAAAGATCTCTGAAATCTAATGTCAAATAGGATAGACTTTACCATTCTTATAATTATTAAAATTATTGTAATGCTTTAATATAGTTTTAATAACTTTTCTTGGAGGAGACTTGGATTCATATATATGCAATGGTTTCGATGTGGTTTTTGAATAGCTGATGGCCAGTGTAAATGTTATTTCAATTCAAATTCTAAGCTATAACAGTCCAAGCACTCTTTCACCCTTTTCGGTTATTATATACATTCTGCCATGTTCTGTATCAGGATTTACACATTCCATTACCTCAAGGTCCACAAGATTTTTTATATTAGAATAAAGGAAATTCCTGCTCATGTGTCTTCCGAGTGCCGGATACAATGCATACATGACATCATCCATATCCCAGTTTTCACGTCCGACTTCCTTGTTCCATGTGTGGATTAACCTGCAGGTTTTTTCAGATATTACTCCTTCTTTCAAGCCCTCTTCAAGATCATCGAATTCAACCATTGCAAAAAGATGGTTTTTACCTGCATAAATTCCATATTCCTGAACTCTTGCTTTTTTGGGAATGCGGTTTATGAAACTTAACGCTTCCTTGTTTGTACTTTCCTATGTCAAACATGAGGTGTCATCTTCAGCAGTGAAGTCAACTACATGCTTATAAATCCAATTTAATAAACTTGTATCATTTTTACCAATCATATATATGCACCTTCAATTTTGTAGGTAAGTAATAGGTTTGTTATTGGAAGGTATATAAGCAAAGAGTGAGAGCATTTGGTAAGTATTCGCACCAGGAAAAAATAAGATAAACTCTTTATAGGGCATTAGAAGACCTTAAAAAGTTAGTTTCGAATATGTAAATGTTACCGTTAATGTTATTATTTGTAGACCAATATATAATTATGGATGACTGGAATGACGATGTATATGGAGTAATCTATGATGAACATGACCGGGAAAGAACAACATCACCAAATAACAGTGCAAATAATAACTGTTGTGGCGTCCCATTTATTTTTGCAATAATTGGATTAATTCTAGTAATGTTAATGTAATCTATTAAGAAATTTCAAACTCTGGAAATTCAGTTTCATGAATATAAACGTCCATTTCTGGATTTAGAACAGAAGCAAATTTCAAAATCAAATCTCGGAATTTGACATATTGCTTTTCTGTTTGTGAATTCAGGCCATGCGCTAAAATTGAATTGTTTCTAGAGGATATTGTTGCGAGAAACTCATCTTTATTTTTAATATAGAATTCACCTAAATCATCTCCAAGATTATTAAGCAGTTCATAATCCTGAACCAAACTCAATTTAATTTTTCCACTGAAATCAGGCTTAAACTCTTGTTCAACACCATGTTTATTTAAGATATCTAATTCAACATCAGATGTATCAATACCATATTCATTAAGTTTAATCTGTGCAATCAACTCAAGAGATCTGTAAAGTCTTGCAATTGCATCATCATATTTTGTTTCTTCCGCCCTTCTTCGTGCATTATTGATTAAACTTCCAAGAATATAAAATGGCCTCATTGCACTATCCTCTTTATTTAAATGATAAAGCGCTTTTGCATTTAAACTAAATTGCTTTTTCAACTCAGGCCATTCTGCAATAAACTCTTTTGTAATGAAGTATTTATTGGCTTTGTTATAATCCACATTGTCAAAATAGTAATATGCATCAAATAGATTAGCATAAGTATCCTTTTTAGCTTTTGTAATATCTTCAAGCAATGACTTTCCAGCATCAAAACGATTGGTATTGAATAACTCTTTGATTTTTGAAATCATCAAATCATCATATATCGGATATAGATTCTGTGAGATTATCTTCTCGGTTCCTCTAATGACTACCCCATCTTCACGTTCTCCACCTACAAAGTATAAGTTCTTCCTATACAGCATGGATGCGAATGCTGCTGACATAGTCATTGTTTTAGTGCCTGAAGTGTAATCAATTATGATTTTATAGCCATCCAATTCCTGAATCTTTCTTTTGAATGCTTCAAAGTATATTTTAAAATCATCAATCTGTTCTAAATGAATAAATTCAAAGTAATCAAACTCCTCTTCAAATTCATTCAAGTATTGTTCTTTTACAGATTCAACTGTCTTTTTAGATTTTTCTGAACCAAAAAAGATTACTATATCTGGATTTGAATTATCAATAGAAAATAATATTGCATGAGCTAAATCTTCAGTTGCAACCTGTCCTCCAATTCCAGTTCCTACAGTCATTAATAATGCAGTTTTTCTTCTAGCCATTTAAACACCAATATTTATAATTTCCAATTTTCTCTCACACATTTGTTTCTGTATTGTATAGCTTCGCCCATATCTTCAAATCTTCCAAATATTTTCATCTCACCGTCAATTTCATTTCGAACAATGAATTCTCCATTGACTCCATATACATATTCATCAATTTTTTCCTCTACAGAATCATCATCAACTTGCCAATCATTTTCTATTAGCCAATTTAAATATTCTTCTGCTTCCTCGTATGAATCAAAAGATTCATAATATTCCCTCTCGCCATTTACAATATTCTGTACAATATACCTATCTTTGATTTTTCTGATCTTATGGGATCTGTGGTCTGCAATATACTCTTGAGGCACTTTTGTTAAATCCCAGTTATTGTCAATCAAGAAGTCTCTTAATTTTTTTGCCTCATCGACTGTATTGAAAGCGCCAATGAATCTTTGTTGGCCATTCAATAATTTTAAAACTTTAAAACGGCCATTATGGAAAGTGATATATTTTCCATATTTTGGTGTTCTTCCTTGAGGAGGGAATTCCTCAAAAGAGTAACCCCAATTGTCAACAATGAGTTCATCTCTTCTTTTTTGAGCTTCTTTTAATGTGTCAAATGAACCATAATATTTTTTACGCCCATTTATAGTTTTGTAAATTTCGTATTTATTTCCCTTTTTGGTGATGAATCTTGTATCTTCATAATCTGTGACATCATCATCAGATTCGATTATTTCCGGCACATCTTCGTTTTCTTCTACTTCAATAGTGTTTGAATTCGACTCTGCATCGGTTAAATCCTGATTAGTTTCTTCATCCAAAAAATCATTTTCATCATTTCTGTTAATATCCGCTTTTTGGCTTTCAGGCATTGGCTTGACTGAATCAAAACCGATTTCAGATATATCGACACAAACTGGTTTTGCTGAATAAATATTTCCGTCGTGGTCTTTTAGATGTCCGTGGACAATACATTGGCCTTTATTTAATTTAGATAACTTTTGCTCCCAATATTTTTTATCGTTTCCATCTTTTGACAATTTCACAGCAATATCTGAAATTGAATTGTCGATTGGGTGGAAATATATTTTTTCATTGGCGTTTTCCAATGTAGTTATTTCATCTGATTTCATGCTTCCTTTAACTGATTGTGTTGCAAACCAACCAGACCAGCCAAATTTCCTGCCTTCTTTTAATATGTTATAAGAAGAAGAGCCATTGCTGAAATCCAAATTTTGCGCTTCATCCAAAACAACAATGAATGGTCGTTCTTCTTTACCTAAGTTAAATTTATAGTTCCATAAATCCAATAAGATAAATTCTGTTATGACAATTTGAATGTCTCTTGAAAGTCCAGCTAATTGAATAATCCTAATTTTCCCATCCATCTCATCTAGACAAGACCAATCAAAGTCATCAGTTTTGAAAGGATTAATATCTAAAAATTGAGTGAGTTTGTTTAAAGTTGAATTTGCTTGAGGTGAATCCTGTTTAATTAACTCTTCCTTGAATTTGGTTAAATCCATTTCATCACCATATTTTGAAATACCACTTAATGCAGCATTATAAATGGCCATCTGTTGCTGGTCTCCAAAGTTGTAAACATTGTTTATAATATTTTTGAATCTTCCTGCAACATTATAATCCAGTTCTGGAACAAATTCATCATCATCTTCAATCAGATATTTTTTAAAAGGATTCAATGGGAATTTTTCAAACATTACCTTATGCTGTTCAATTCTATCTTCGACAGATTCCTTGAATTCAGGCTCTAATTTGGATTTTTTAAAGCCATTGGTGTAATCTACAATTATGCTTGGAATTCCCTGATTTGATAGTTCTTTAAGCATTCTTTGAATGAAATAGCTTTTTCCATATCCTGAAGCACCTTCAATTAGCATGTGCCTATTATTTATCTCAGGCGCTCCGAATTCCCAATATATTTCATGAGTTGAACCTTCAGCAGTTCCGATGAGCCCCCCAACCTTTTCCAATTCAAAACTTTGTGTAATCTGTTTGGATGTTTCGGATTCAACCTCTTCGGAAACAGTATCTGATTCAATTATAGGTTCTTCAGTTTCTTTGATTGGCTTGGTGTTGTCTTCAGTTTCAATAACACCAGAACTTGCATTGCTTCCATTTAATTTAGCTAGTTCATTCCAAACATCATTTCCTAATTCAGTTAACTTATATATCCTGCCTTTACGGGATTCAGGATTAATGCATACGACCAAATCAATGTCACTTAATTCTTTAAGAACTTTACTGATATGGTTTGTACGAATGCCACAATTCTCAGCTATTACTTTAGGCATTCCCATATTCTTATGCAATTCATTAATGACATTTTCATGATAGCTTGAAGCTAATACATATGCAACTTGACTTGCAATTGATGTGTCAATAGATTCCCTAGCAGTTTTGTCATCGTTTTCAGATGTTGGATTATCAGGCTCATCAAAATCATCATCAGAATCATCAACAATTCCATCAGAACCATTATCTATATTATCATCAAAATCATCGTCCACGATTTCATATGGAACATGTTCAATTTCATTTAAATCCACTCGATAGACTAACTTATCACGTGGAAATTCAGTTTCTCCAGATTGAATTTCTGAATATAATTCATGAACAGATTTAGATAATGTTTCATAAGCAAATTCTTCTGGAATTTCAACAAGTAGTTTATTTTCAATTTTCTTAATTGATGGAAAATGACACTCATTTTTAAATGAGAATAATGAACCTTTTCCAAGATAGTTTTCTAAATCCCTAGTTATTTGATATTCATCATTTAATAATTTAGCTTTATATTTTTCAATTCTTCCTAAATCTTTTTCGTCCCAAATCTCATTAACTAATAATTTTTGTTGATTTGACAAGAATAGTTGTATAAAGAAGTTCCTAAAGAATTTATTGATAAATTTAGAACTATTTCCATTTAACAATTCATGTAATAACTTATGTGTGCTATCAATTTGAGATTTACCTTTTTTAATGACACCACTATCATTTAATCCAATTTTAACTTCAATTGGATAATAGATAATTTCAAGATTGTCTTCATCAGTTATATTTAGACCTATGAATAATAAATCATCACTATACGAACCTTGTTTTACAAATGCAGAAATTAATCCTTTAGCTTTATCTAATTTAAGATTTTTAGCAATTCTTAAAATTTCTTCAAGAGAAATTGGAATCCAAATAATATCTTTATTATCAAGCAATGCCAATCCATATTTGGCTGCTGAAATCAGACTTAATTTTTCACGATCAAATTCACCAGATGAAGAAACAATTTTAAGTAACCATTCCCCATTTATTGAATTAAACATCCTTATAATTCCATTTAATTCATTGTCTTTAAGTTCAATTCTTTTTTCTTCTAAAAATCTTTTTATAGCTTGCTTATATTGTAAAGAATCATATGTGACTGTAATTGTATCATACTTATTAGAAGAAGTGTATTGATCACTATAATGAATAATAATTACATCATTTGAAGTGTCGAAATATTCAATTCCAAATGTAGGTTCTATAAAAGTAATCCAATGTGAATTTCTATATAATTTATCTATATTCTCATCATCTAAAGTAATTGATGTGAAAATAGCTCTACCTTTAGAATAAGAATTTTTTCCATGATTCTTACTATTTTCAATTAATTCATTAATATGCATAGCTGATTTAACTAATGTATCTTCTTTATCTAAAACATTTTTAATTCCAAAACCAGTTCTATAATCTGAATGTTTGGTTGTTGATGCTACAGATGAAATCAAACCATGCAATGATAAACCAGTTTCCATTTTATCCATATTATCAGAAACAGGTTGAATGTCAGAAGTGATTTTATAAAAGGAAATATGTGCATATTCAAAATCATCCTTCATAGATTTATGGTAATATTTTATATTATTCTGTACGGAATGTAAAACATCAATTTCATCAAGCAAATCAGACTTAATTTTTATTCCAAATATATTATTTACATCTTCTTTGGAATTACAATTAAACAATGTTTCAAAACTACTTCTGTCAGCATCATTATAAATATTAATTTCAACAGGAATGACATTTTTTGTTTTCAATTTATCAGGTAATCTATCACGTATAAAACCAAAGACACCCTTAACAACTTCGATATCATCCACAATATTAATTAAATTTATTTTAAGTGGCGAATTATTGTTGACATCAAATAAATAGTCAAAATGTTTTACAAATTGATTTAACTTTTCACTAACAACATTGGAAATGAATGCATTTGTTGTCCCGATAGATACATCTTCACTTCTTTCATAAATTAACCATTCGTGAACATTTTCTTGGAAAATTGGCCTATACAATTCATTTGAATCAGAGAATATGTATGGGATTAAATTATTTGGCACTAAACGTTCTGCTAAATTATTTGCTAGCTCATCATCAGCACATTGATTTGCTATTTCTAGTTGGTATGCAATATTTATAGGAGATAAACTAGAATACATTATTCTTTTATCGTCATCAATACGCCCTAATTTGATTAAATCTTTCTTGTGTTTAAAATCTGCTAAAATATCATTCTCATTAATTTCAGAGATTTCACGATTGAATATTTCTAAAAAATTCTCATATAAACTTTTCAATTCATCGTTTAAATAAACAAGACTAGGTAGATTGTCTTCAGGAGTATCATCAAATGTTTTATAATACTCAAAAATAGCATTATATGCTTCAGTTAATTCATCACTATATTCAACATTTTGCTTTTTAATGGTTCCATCAATTTCCTTAATACCATAAAAAATATTATCATTAATTATTTGTCTTTCGAAATCCAGATACTCTTTAAATTTATCTTCTAAGTATACACTATTCACGCCTTGTGTAGCTTTTGAACCATTGAAAGTGAAGTTCTCACGATTTTGCCTTTTTAAATTCCAAATTACTGATGATTTGACAGGCACTGGTTTTTTAGATTCTTCAGCTATATTTATTGGAATATCATTATCATGATAAACTAAATCAAATCTTAAAAACCCTTCTTCAAAAGCAGGGGATTTTTCAGAAATTAAAATTGAATCCTCATCATATAATATTACTCTTTTATTGTCATCATCAATTTCTTTTTCTATTTGATTTTCACCAACCCCAAAAATAACTTCATCACTATCTTCATCATTGATGATAGTTAATAATTTCTTTTTATAATCCAATATGTATCTTGATTTAATTGAATCAAAGACGTCGCAAGATGCATTCAATACTAATAAATTAAATATGTAATGAGAATTATTCTGATTATTGTGTTTATAGCTAATTTGTTTGAATGTTGGTTTATCAGGAAATACATCAAATTCAACTTTAAGTTTTTTACCAGGAGTTGTTACAAAACGTTTGGCATCTCTAGACAAGAATTCTTTTTTAGTATTTTGATCAAAAAATAATTCAAAAGAAACAGTATCTACTTTTTTATCATTGAAAATGATAATTTGGCGTTTTCTCATTCCAGCCGGTTTGGAAGATAAAGGTTTTTCCCAATATTTTAATCCCTCATTAGTTAATTTTTCATGATTTTCCTCATAAGTAAGAGGAAGTGCAGGAGGTTCTTTGATAAGATTTTTTACTACATTATAATCAGTTAAATACCAATCATCACCATTAAATATCTTAAATCCATCATCATCATATTTCTTTTTAAGACATTCTTTTACCTTTTCACCATATCTTCTACAACTTTCAATTTCATCAAAAAGAGCAAAATTTTCTTTTAATCTTGATTGCATTTTATGTGCATTATATTCTCCTAAATTTTTATCCGGAAACAATTTTAATTCATATAAGTCATTAGGATTTATTTTCTCACTTTTAAGAATAGATAGAATAGTTTCATAATCCCATAAGGTAGTTTGAAAAATGTCTTCTTTAAGATTATTAAGTGAAAACCTAATAATTTGCCTACCTTCTTTACCAAGATTTTTTGAATTACTTATTTCTTCTTCAAGATTATTTGAAATATAATTAATATTTAATGGCATTCCTTCTGATGCAAGATTGCCCATTCCATTAAAAATACTATCTTTTGCTTCATTATATATTATTAAAAGAGCAGTATTCTGCCATGCTCCTTTCTGAGCACTAACTTGATTTCTTAATGTTACTAAATAATCTTCACTAATATTAGTGCTCTCAGCAATTACTAGATTAACACCATCACAATCAATGGAGAATGTTGTAAACTCATCTCCTTTTTCATGTTTAAATGTAAAATCCCTTAAAGAAGAATTGTTTTCACCATATTCTTTTATACTATTATAAAAATCAACAATTTGTGAATCTTCATCAAATTGAATATAAAATCTATCCCCATTTACAAGCGGATTACTCTTAAAATAATCGAATAATTTACTTGAAAGATAATTATAAAATTGGTCTGACATATTTAGCATCCCCACTATCGCTTTTCTTATCAATTAGATTTAATTTAGTTAAGAAATCTTCAATTTCATATTTTGAATATTTATCAAAGAATAATCCTCTTTTTTCATATTCTTTGTACAGTTGTTTAAGTTTTATTGGTTTATCTTTAATGCATAATGTTGTTAAAGTAAGTAACATTTCTCTGGTAATATTTAAAACTAGACCATGTTTTCCTCTTCCCTTTACAAAAAATGCACGGGCAATTTCTTCAAGATTCAAAGGATATCTACTAGTTCTAATCTCAACACCAATACCACTTTCATCATTTAAGCGTTTATAAAGAATATCTACTAATTCAACAAAATTATCAGGAAGAATAATGTCCTCTAGACCTCTTGCATCACTATAATCTTTAATCCACATTTTAAAGTATTTTAAGAATTCTTCTTGGTCATGAAGTGATAACTGATTAAATGCTTCGTAAATATCTCCCAAGAGACAATAATCATCTACTCCAAAGAGAATATTTAATTGATCAACAACAGATATCCAAGCGGCTAGATTATATGATTTATATTTTAATAAATCCCATCCATATCCTTTTAATGTTTTACGATTTTTATTAGCTCCAATTTCCCAATCAAGTAAATAATATAAAGGTTCCACATCATCAATTGAAGTGGTAACTCCGTCATTTAATTTTAATACTAATTGGGAAGTGTAAAAGAAATAATAATAAGCAAATATGTTCGAAATGTCATTAATTAAAAAGTTTTCATAATTAATTGCATATTCAATATCCTCATTAAACAAGTCAACAATATTGTCTAGAACAGATTTGTATTTAACTGGAGTTTCTTTATCATTCAATTGAGGAATATTGTTTAAAATTAAATTAATAACTGGATGAGGAGATTTATCCTTTTCAAAAAATTTAATTAAATCATAATTATCTAAACAAAAAATATCTCTTAAAAATAGAGCTATATCCTTTTCACCAATAGCTTGTTTATTATCAGATAAGGGAATATATGAAAACAAATATGGATTTAAAATATTTAACTCATTATTTTCTGTGAATAAATATTCTTTTAATAATTTTTCAAGAAATTTCTCTTCACCATATGCATCAACAGAAGGATTATTAATTATGTCAAATATGATTTGATTTATATCAAAATCATCAATTAAAGATTTATTTAGCTCAAGCCTAGTAAATTCACCAAGAATGCTTTTAAATCCATTATCAAACTTAACTCTTTCAGGGTGTCTTGTCTGAAAGGGAAGTAATGGTGAAATTTTGAAGTTATTATGAGTAACTTTACCCTCTTCACGTTTGAACTTCATTTGTTTTAGCAAGTTTTCGTAATTTTGTGAAAAATCCATATTATCCACCTCTTTCAAATGTGAATCTATCAAAATCTTCGGCATATTCAAATATAAAATCAACATCAAAATTTGTATTTCTAACAATCAAATCATCAGAAGAACTTTCATTTATAAGATTATTTATAAATTCATCGAATAAAACCAAATTCTCTTTTTCAACTTTATTTGGTTTATATCCCTTATTCAACTTACAAATTGCTGAATACAGAGGGAAATCAACTTCAAGAGGAATCTTTTCTCCTTGAGATGCAGAAAATATTACCTTAATAGATGTTTTAAATCTGTTTGATAATTTATCTTCATGAGCAACTTCAAATGAATCTGGATAATATTTTAACTTCAATTCTTTTGAAACTTTAAAACTTTCTAATTCATCAATACAAATATAACCTTTTTTTATTGAGCCTTTCAAGTTAAAAATAGCTTCTTTTACCTGTGAAAATAACTCATGATATTGACTATTGTTTTGAATATTGTACGCATACAAATATCTTAAATAAGTTAAATAATTTTCGTCATGGAAAATACTTTTAAAATTAGATTTTCCATAAAACAATGCGAATCTAATCAAAGTAACAACCAACTTATTTTTTTCAGAGCCTCTGCAATCATATAAATCAGAATATTCATCAAAGAAACTATTCAAAAATTCTAATTTCGAAGTATTGAAATACTCATCCAAAATTTCATTTAAATTATGGGAAATATTCAGTTTGATAATAAATTTATCAAGCTTTTCACTCCTAATCAATGTAGGATCAAATTGAGATAATAACTGTGATAAACTTGACCTATTAGGATTATTAAATAACATGTTTGGCAATAAATAATCAACAAAATCACTTACATTATCATTTTGAGCATATTTAATAAATTCCGGAGGAACAATTAATTCATATATAAAGTTCAATAAATCTCTTGTAGATATAATCTTTTTATATTCAACAAAAATCCTAATGACATATTCTATTAACACTTTCTGAACTTCTTCATTGCATAACATCTCATAATTATAAATTATAGGATGATTATATCTGGATTCCTTATCCATTGAATAAGCCCTATAAAACGGATTATTATAATAATCTTCATCAGTAATCTTATTAATTAATGAAGAAATGTATTCTGATGAAACATAATTAGTATCATAATCTCCAGTGAGTTCAAATAGATTATAATCACTAAATGTGATAAAACTAACTTTGTCCCGGATAATATTTTGTGAAATAATATCTGGATCAAAAATATGTGCATCTTCAATTATTTTCTTAAGTTTTGAGTATCTTTCATTACAATAATCAGATTCTAAAAAGTTATTTAGAATACCTAAATTAATAGCCAAAATAAATTTTTCAAAGGAAGTGTCAATGTTTTCATCATCAAAAGAATATAAAACTTCTGCCAAGGTATCTTCTGCATTTTTTTGAGTAAAATGACTCTCAGTAGCATCACCATGAATTGTGAACTTATTATATAATTCGGGACGATTTGTTTTTAAATATGCTAATAAATGAGATTTCCCATCACCTACACTACCACAAAGCATGACTAAATGAGAAGACTCCTCATCAACAACTCTTTCAAGTTCTTCAATAAAATCTCTTTGAATTGACCTATCAACATGAATATAATTCTTAAATTGAGTCAAATCATTTTCACTTTCAACAGATTCTGCAGAAGAAATATTTAATTTAGACAATTCATTTAATAAATAACTGCCATTTTTAGATTTGAAAGGATAATCTGATAAATTATCATTTTCTGCAGGAACTTCTTCACGAACAGGTTCACTAGTTTTAGTTTCTAATTCTGCAATCTTTTGTTGCATTCTCTCCAATTTTTCATCAGTGGTTTTTTGATGTTCATCAATTTTTTGACCAACTTTAGTTATTTCTTCAGCTATTTCATCACCATCTATTTTTGTAGAAACATAAATTGGACCATCATATTCTGGAACATCCAAATCTTTTAAAAGAAAATCTTTGTAAAACCAGACACAAATATCAAAAAGTCTTTTATGTAAGTTATAACTAATTTCATTATGTTCATAAGTTCCATGAGTTACCTTATTACGAATATTTTTGATTTTACGAAAATCACGCCCAATATTTGGAGGAATAGCCTGTTCTTTTATAATTAATTCCTCTAATCTAGCACCTTGACCAACATGCTTTGGAAGCAAATCTTCTCTATCACTCTTTTTAGCAATTTCTTTAGAAATCAATTCACAAGCTTTCCCTGCTCTTTTAATTGAATCATCATAATATCCTTCAACTAAAAGTTTTTCACAATTCTTACATTCCGATGAGATACTTGGAAAATCCTCTTCTAAAAACGAAAAACAATAGTTTGACATTTTATTTATCACCAAATAATTTAATAACAACTATATGATAATTTATGATTATTTAAATATAAAATATTTATTAGACTATAATTGAATAAAAAAATAAAATCAAATAATAAAATTTATTGTTTTAAAAAATGAGTCTGTAAAATTTTATAGGCTTATTTGATTTTTATGTGTTTTTTCTGTCCAATTTTCCATTTGGTAGTTTAAAAATGTTAGAATTCCGTTTTTAGTTTTGTATAATTTCTTTATTTTTTCTGGGTTAGTTTGTCTGTAGTAATTCTCGACTTTATTTGATGTTTTTTCAATATTTTCATCATCTAAGTGTTGTATGTATCTGTGAAAGTGATTAATGATGTGTTTTCTTATAAAATCTTTTAATACTACTGGTATGGCCACGTAATTTTGTAAATATTGTTTGAATTGTCCTATTGCTTCTTTTGTTGAATTTTGTCTGAAACAGTTTTTTAATTCTTGCGCATTTTCATAGATATGTTCTCTTTGTTTTTTGTTAATCTTGTTTCTTCTGCAGTGAAATTTTAATTTGTGATTTATTGTTTGAAATAAATGAAATGTGCATAATTGATGATTTACTCCTATTTCATCGGCTACATTGCGATACATTGGAAATAAATCTGTTGTTAAGCAAATAAATGGTTTATTTTTCGTTGAATCTAAGATAAATTTTTTAGTATTTTTTGGTATTCTGCGACGTACTATTCGTTCTGAGACTGGAACATTAAGTATAGCATCAAATAATGTTAATCTGTAATGTTTGACTCCATTAAGTCTTAAAAATTGCTCATCATATACATAATAGCCAGAATATTCAAATTCTTCGTTGTTGATTGTTTCCTTGTGATTTTTATTGGACCAATTCTTGATTGTTTGATGAGATACACGGATTCCAAGGAATATTTCAAAGTATTTACTTATTTTACGAAGTGATTGATATCCAATTTTTATTATTCCAGGTATTTTATCCATTATTTCTTGTAAAAATTGTTTATTTTTTTCCAATTAATGGATTATTGTATATTCCGAATTTTTTTTTCCACATTTTTTGCATTGATATTGCTGTTCTTTGAATTCTGTAGTTTTTCCATTGATATTTTGTTTGTTTTTTGTTATTGTGCCTTTTTTGATAATTTTATGAGTTCCACAAACTTGACAAATTGGATTAACATATGAAAATATATTATTTTCGTCTAAAAATAGTTTTTGATTAGTATTTTCAATATTTGGGCTTTTGTTAAGTCTTTCTGAAATGATTTTTTCATAATCAATTTTTTCTTCAGAAAAATCAAAAAGTTTAAGTTGTATGAAGTTTAAATTACTATTGGGGGCAAATTTGTTTTGTTTGGTCATAAAATATTATTTGTCCTCACTTATTTAAGTAATTTACTATTTTTAAATCAATATTTTCTAAATTAAAGCAAAATTAGGACGAATTTTTCATCAAGGTGAAGTTTCAACTGTAAAAAAAATTAATTTGAAAAAAGCCTATAAAATTTTACAGACTCATGAAAATCAAATAATAAATTTCAAGGATTATGGAGCGAACAGCAGTCGTACCCGTTCAGTTACAATTGGCGTTAGAAGAGATTTAATTGATAAAGTACATCCTTTAGATTTATTTCCAGATAAAGAAGAACCCAAAACTCTTATTGAAGTCATTGGTAATTTATCTAGTCTGAATGAAATGGGAGAAATTGATCCTTCTGACATATATCATCATTTTAAGCCCTATAGAGAAGATATGAGAGCATGGATTCATGATATTTCCGAAGGTGAATCTGCATTTGATAATGAAGACATTAATAAAAGACCCCATAAAATTGTTGATGGAGAAATTGTTGTTCATAATAACAAACATGGTGATAAATATACAAGACAATGTTGGGATAAAGTTGGTCCTTGTGTGCATACTTATATGGCTAATCTAGCGAGTCAAAATACAGTCCATCCAGTTGATGATAGAGCATTTTCAATACGTGAATTATTATTAATGAATATTCCTAATAATTTTAAATGGTCTGAAATAAGTGAAGAAGAATTAAATAATTTACCATTAGAAGAAAAACAACAATTTTTAAAGGAAAATGAAGCAAATATAAGAGAATGTATTGGGGAAGCTGTTCCAACTATAATAATGCAAAAAATTGCAAAGAATATTAAAGAAGTATTGATAACTGGAAAAAAATCTCAAAAAAAGGACAAACATGTTTAATCTAATGGACTAAATTTTCATTCAAAATATTAATTTTATTTCCAGTTCATTTAATTATTCTTCCAATAGGAAACTGTATTTCCACATATCTTTCTAAATAAAATAAATAGCTTCCTTTAGCAGTATCCGGAATTTTATTCTGCAGTTCTGATGCAGATGAAGTTAATTTATATTTAGTATAATCACTGTTTGCAACATACCCTATTTTTTTATCTTCAACATATACTGCAATTGCATCCTTATCAAATTCATTATCAGGTTCCTTGACAAGTTTCAAAGGTAAACCTGGATTAAATTGCACATCATTTTTATAATAGTTTATTCCAGTTATTGTAAATAGTTCTGATTTATCATATTTTTTTAATGTTTCAATGTTTCTTTTGAATTTTCTTTCATAGCCAATATAGAAATTTATTGAGTCCCATAATCGTAGATATTGATTAATATCTTCTTCACTATTTTCTCCGGGAAGTGCTTTCATTGCTTTAATGCATTTTTGTTTTGCTTCTTCAAGTTTATTGGATCCGTCGGGAATATCTTTTGACTCTTCAAGTAATTTATGTGCCCATCTAAATAACATTCTTGCCTTGTTGTCATAAACCATATTTCTTTTGGATAATTCCAGTGATTTATTGTAGCAATTTTCTGATGTTGCATACATTTTCAAGCCTTCAAGAATAATAGCTTTCTTATTCCAGTTTTCAACATGTCTATCATCAAAATCTAATGCCTGATTGATTTTGTAAATTGCATCATCATAGTTTTCATCAAGATATAAATCCCATGCTTGTTTACCTAATCTGTCTGCCCTGCTTTCAACAGGAGGATTATATGTTTCATCTTCATCTTCTGAAGTAATGTAACTACCACTGGCACCACAGCCATGACATATGTCTCCTTCATCAACCCAACTTCCACAATTCGGACAAATCCCCATATTTAATCACATCCATAGATATTTCATCAAACTTTGGTTATCCCAAACAGTTTATAATATATTCATCATCATAATTATACATTGTTATTAAATAGGTTATATACACAAAATATAAAAATACCTATAAGAAACTTTAATAAGGGAATAAATAAGATAGTGAGTATGGTGATAAAATATGAGTTTACCTGCCGTGGATGAAAACTGGTACTGTGAAGACTGTGATTTAAATTTTGAATATTGTGATAAACCTGATTTTCTTTTCTGTCCGAACTGTGGCAAAGTTTTAAAAAATGATATGTATCAATATAATTTAGATGGACTTATAGATTCTTTAAATAATCTGGGTAAAAGCATATGTGAAAATTGTGGTGAAGAATTTGACAAAGAATATAATTTCTGCCCATTATGTTCGGAAAAATTAAAAAAAGAAACCATACCATTTGATATTGAAAAAGACAACTCCGTTACTGTTGACTGGAATGGTGAAAAGGCATTGGTATATGACAAATGTGTTTATTTATCAAATCCTCATTTTGCAGTAGGCAGTATTATTGAATGCATATCATCTAAAAATTACACTGATGAGAAACTGGAATGTGACTTTAAAAGAATTGATGAAACTCTTCCCGAGAAACTTACTTATGATGAAGCATATTCCATATATGAATTAAACGGTTGGGGAAACCTTGTTCGTATAGAAGAGTTCATATCCAAACTTAGTCAAGACATTTTAGAAAGTGACCAGTTTAAACCAAACAAAAAGATAAATTATATTGAAAATGAAAGATTCAATAGGATTTTAAAACTCCGAGAAGACCTGTATGTTAAATTAATGATTATAGAAAGTGGAATTAACTATTAATCTAAATTTTTAAATAATTCATTTCCTTTTTCAGTTAATCTGTATAATCTTCTTTTTTTGAGTCTGTAAAATTTTATAGGCTTTTTTCAAATTAATTTTTTTTACAGTTGAAACTTCACCTTGATGAAAAATTCGTCCTAATTTTGCTTTAATTTAGAAAATATTGATTTAAAAATAGTAAATTACTTAAATAAGTGAGGACAAATAATATTTTATGACCAAACAAAAAGAATTATGGAAGAAAAACACTTCTATAACAACTTAAAACATGAATTATTCAAAAAATTAGACCAATGGAAAAAATTCAAACCAATACGGGGAAAAATAGGAGACTTTTTCAAATTACTCAAACAAGGACTCAACATGAAACCAATACACAAATATACACCAAAATCAGTCAAAAACAGTATATTTAAATGTATTTTTAGGATCATTAATCATATCACGAGGATTCTACTCAAAAACAGCCATACAACAATTATCCGAAAACTAAAAAATTCAAACCCCTAAATAAATCTTCTATCTAGATTACATGATTATTGACCATATTTATGCCTCATTTTATCATTTTTTTACAGGCCTAATTGTTCTGCCATGCATAATCTACAAAATGCATTGGATTTTCCAAATTTCCTTCTTTTGCAGGACAGTAATATGATTCTTCTTTTTTTAGGACTTTTTGTGATTCTGGAAATTCAGCCCCTTCTGGGTGTACAGGTTCTTCAAGAATATAATCTGCATATAATATTGAAAGAAATACAATTATGCAGAATTCTGCTGATGATCTGTGAGGGTCAAGTGTTTCATTTAAATTGAATATATATTTTTTAAGATCATTATTATCATGTTTCCAACATATGTGCTAAAATCGGTGTCGAGTGCTTTCATTCTGAAAATAAAGGTTTCTACCTGCATTTTATTTCCAAGTTTTGTCCACTTTCGAAACCCATTCAGAGGTATTGTCCGATGCTGTGATGAGATTCATCAAGTCAAAGACTGAAATCCTACTTGAATATTTTTTCAATAATTTTAGGAGTTCATTTTTTGTTATTTGCTCTTTTGTAAGATTTAACAAATCTTTGCAAAATGTTTCATAGTTCATGTTATCACAACATTTTTATAAAATTTCCTTTCAATTTATTTATGATTAAATTATATGGAAAGTAAAATATGGTATGTTGGTGAAAAGATGAGGGATATATAGGTTAACTTTGTATTAATAGTTTAAAGTATGAAAATTTTGCATTGTATACTGGCAATAGCTTTATAAAAATATTTTTAAGTTTTCTTAACTATTCTGAACTAATCATTTTCATGTTTTTTCATACTGTTGCACTTTGGAAAATTTATTAAATTATAATATTCATAATATTATTGTTATTATTTAATTACAAAAGAATAGGGAGGAATTATTTTGTCTGAAGGAAATGAATTAGATTCAACTTGCGGTATTTCTGATGAAGAGCTAACTGAAAGATTTAAAGAATCTATCAGAATTGATCAAGAGATTTGTAAAGTTAAAGGACTTCCTATTGCGGGTTATGATGATGAAAATAAATGTGCATATCTAGAATATCCTGATGGAAGGAGAGTTTATGTCAAAGAAGAATAGGCTTCCTGAAATCATCATTTTTGCAGGTCCAAACGGCAGTGGGAAAACTACTATAACTCGTATGGCCAGAACTATTGGTGTTTACATTAATGCCGACGATATTAAAAGGTCAAGTTTATGCAGTGATTTGGAAGCTGCTGTGAAGGCTGAAGAGCTTAGGGAAGAAATGATTGAAAAGGGTGAAGATTTCACATTTGAAACAGTGCTCTCTACTGATAGGAATCTTAAATTGCTTAAAAAAGCTAAAGAAAAAGGATATTTTTTAAGATGCATATATGTTTTAACATCAGATTATAAAATTAATATTGCTCGGGTAAGTATGAGGGAATCTATGGGTGGTCATGGCGTTCCCGAAGAAAAAATCAAATCAAGATATTATAAGGCATTGGATTTGATTTCTGAATTGGTTGAAATTTGTGATATTGTCCATATTTATGACAATACTAATGTTCCATTTAGAATTTTCAAAAAAAGAAAGGACATATATTTCCATTGGGAAAACAAATACTGGAGTTATTCCGATATTGAAAAACTCACTGGAATTAGTGAATATAGTAATTAAAAGCAGTAAATATTTTGTATAGTATATAATGGCAACAGATTTTATATAATCTTATTTTATTAATTAAATTTTTTTAAGACTTTTTAACTTTTTTTACTATCAGTTTTGTGTTTTTTCACACGGTCACAGTTTCAAAGGTTTTAGTTTTAATAAAATCATTTTTAATTTATATATTTCTTTATTGGTTATATGTTAATTAATAAAATATTTTGTTAAGTAGTTATATATGTGTTAACAAATATTTTTTTAATTAATGTATTCTAAGGGAGGCATATAATATGGATGATAAAACACAATTGATACTTAATTTCATAAATGAAAGTAGCTCTAATATGCCATATGTATTAAAATATAAATTAATTAGGGATGGTAAAAAATTAAAGTATAGATTTGAATTTGAAGAAATCAAGAATAGTATTGATGAGTTTATAGAAGGAAATGAGTTAAATAGATTTATTGTGTTGCCTGGAATTAGGGGGTGTTGGAAAGACAACGCTGCTTTATCAAGCATATTATTATTTATTAAATGAAAAACACATATTGCCAGATCAAATAATTTATTTGCCTGTGATGATTTAAACAATATAGTTGATTGCAATATAAGAGAAATAGTTGATATTTACCTTAATAATCAATTCAATACTCAATTAAGATTATTGGATAAAGAAATTTTTCTATTAATTGATGAATCACAATATGATAAGAACTGGTCAATGTCTGGTAAAATAATTTATGATCGTTCAGAAAAAATTTTCATGGTATTTACAGGTTCATCAGCTCTAAATTTAGAATATAATGCAGATGCTGTAAGAAGGATGTTTAAAAGAGTCGTAACACCTCTAAATTATAATGAACATCTGAAATTGAAATATGATTACTCAAATATTAATCTTGGAAATTCTTTGGTTAGCTTGATTTTAAATGGTGAAGAGCAAAATGCCATAAAATATGAAAATGAAATGAACAGGGACTTAATTAATAATATTAAGTATAATTTTAATGATTGGGATGAATATTTGAAATATGGGGGATTTCCAATTTTAGCTCGTAAAATCAATTTTAGAAGACTTTCTACTAATCTTGTGGGCATGATTGAAAAAGTGGTAAATATTGATATGGTTGCTATTAAAAATTTCACTTTTGAAAATCAGACGAATTCAAATAGGATACTAAGATATCTGGCACTACAAAATGCAGGAAATCTTTCACAAAACAATTTGGCAAAATATTTAAAGACTTCTCAAGCAAATGTAAAAAATATTTTAGATATTTTAGAAAAAACACATTTAATATTTTCTATTGAAGCTTATGGAACATCATCAAAACATATGAAAAAAACCAAAAAATATTATTTTGCAACAAGTAGCATTAGAAATGCATTATCCGAAAACTCTGGAAATACAATTAATGATATAAAGCAATATGAGGGAATACTTCTAGAAAATCATGTTGCATCAATCTTATTTAATTTCACACAAAGAGGAAATGATTGTTTTACATTGTATTATGATGCAAACAAGAAGCAAAATGTTGATTTTATATTGCAGCGAGATTTTAAAAATCCTGTACCTATTGAAGTGGGTCGTGGTAGAAAAGATAAAAAACAAATCACTCATGCAATCAACAGTTATGGTGCAGATTATGGAATTATCATCTCAGATACTACAACTAATATTGAAAAACACAATAATATTATCTATGTTCCTCCAAAAACATTTTCATTTTTATAATTGGCTATGCAGTAAAATACATAGGTTTCTGATGAAGCTTTTACTGAAAGATTTAAGCTTTCTATTAAAATAAATTAAGAAATATGTGATGTTAAAGGGTTTTTTAGTGTAAGTTATTTCTCTTTTAACATAAATTGAATTACTAAATAGATTCCTAAAGCTGCACTGAATACAAATCCTATCAGTCCCAATATTGAAACATCAAATAGTTTAGGTCCCTTATCTGAAATGATGGCCAGTGATGACCCGATAATTAGTGCAGATAAAATAAGTGAAATTGACAGCTGGTTCATGATTTCACTGATTGATTCGTGCTTAAGTTTCACGCTTAAATTACCTTCTTCAAGTTTTGAAAGCATATTGTTAAGTGTTGTTGGCAAATCTTTAGCTAAGTGTTCTATTTGCAGCATGTAATTGGAGCTTACTTTTGCTAATCTGTTAGGGCTGTATTTTTGAAACATTATTTTTCTGGATAATTTTTTCAGTTCAGTCACGGCATTAAATTCAGGGTCCAATTTCATTCCTGTATCTTCAATTAAAGCCATTCCACGCCCAATCATTACAAATTCTCTTGGTAATTGGATGTTATGTTTAATCATTACCTTTAGAAGTTGCTGTACTCCTCCGTGCATGTCTTTCAGGTCTGCACCGTAATATTTGTTCATTATGTCATTTACATCGGCTTTTAATTCAGGAGTGTTTTGTGCAGGTGTTAATATGTCCATGTAAATTAGTTGGTTGATAATATTGTCTACATTTCTGCTTAATAGCAATAATATTAACTCTGCAAGTTCTTCTCTGAAATCATCATCTAAAATACCCATCATTCCTTCATCAATGTAACATAAGACATTGTTTTCCATTATCATCATATTTCCAGGATGGGGGTCGGCATGGAAAAATCCGTCAATCATTATTTGTTTAAAATAAGATTTCACTCCTCTTTTAGCAATTAATTTTTTATTATATTCCGGATAATCGTGAACCATTACTTCAGAAACTTCTTTTCCTTTTATTAATTCCATTGTAATGATTTTTTCACTGCAGTACTCCGAATAAGCAGCAGGTATATGGATGTAGTGCACGGCTCTGAAATTATGCGCCAAATTTTTCATATTGATTAGTTCTTCATGGTAATCAATTTCTTTGAATATTGAGCGTTCAAATTCTGTTAAAATAGATGGAATATTATAAACTTTAGTCTGGTTTATGTATTTTCCGATTTTATCAGATAAAAATTTCATAATCTTTAAATCTGATTCAATAGTTTCACGAACATGAGGTTTTTGGACTTTAATGGCTACTTCTTTGTTGTTTTCAAGAAGTATTCCTTTATGAACCTGCCCGATTGAAGCTGAACCTAAAGGTTCCTCATCAATTTCCTTGTAGATTTCATTTATTGGTTTTCCAAGTTCTTTTTCAATAACTTCTTTTATTTCATTAAATGGTGTGGTGGGAGTGTTGTCTCTTAAGGATTCCAGTTCCTTTGCTATTTCCACTCCAATCAAATCAGGTCTGGTACTTAACATCTGACCTAATTTAATATATGTTGGTCCTAATTCTTCCAGCACATCTTTTATTCTTTTTGGAATAGATTCATCAGGTAATTCTTTATATTTGCCTCTTTTAGTATCTTTTAAAAAAGGAAAATTCTTAAAAAAGGTATTTTCTTCGATAAGGTAACCGAAATCATTTTTTTTAAGAACTTTATATATTTCTTCTACCCTTTTTATAGAATCATTTTTTGTGTTGGAAATTATTTTCATATTTTTGTAATTAGTTAAAACTTCTATATATTAATATCTTAAAATTTCTCCAGGATTCTTGCATATACCTGTTTTAGATTATCGTCTGATTTTTCATAAATCCTTTTTAAGATAAGTTCAGGAGTACTTTTTGCAAGGAAATTCATTTTCGGAGTTCTGTCCACTATCAGATTATAATTTTCATCTAATCCTTTTGCTTCAATACCGTCTACACGAATATCTGTGTAATTCATCAGTTCCCTGGCCATATGTGTTACAATTATTCCGTAGGAATTGGATTCTTTAATCATATCTATAAATGTTGAAATAATTTTAACTGCAGCTTCCAGTTCTGTTATTCCTTCAAGTTCGTCAAGCAATACTAATTTTTCGCTGTCTGTTGTTACAATTGGAATAAATACATTTAAAAAAGATTCAAAAGCTCCGGCATCCAGTGATCTTTTCTTTGAAAAATGATATATTTCATCAAACAATTTGATTTTGGCTTCACCGGCACTTACAGGAAGCCCCATTTGCGCCATTATGGAAATTTGGGTTAGTGTTTCAAGAAGGGTTGTTTTACCTCCGCTGTTTGCCCCGGTAAGCAGGGCTATGTTTTCGTCATTTGTAAGTTTGTAATCAATTGTCTGTGTGTTTTTATCATCTTTTCTAAGGGCCAGTTCCAGATGCAGTGCCTCTTTTAAATTTATTTCATCGCCAAATTCAGGTGCATTTAAATCATATTCATATGCAAAGCTGCCTAAGCTAAATTCATAGTCAAATTTAATTACTTCTTCAACTTCTTTGATTGCCTGTTCTTTTATGGAGTTCAATTCAATGGCAGCACTTTTTTTAACATCAAAAATATCATTTTCTTTTTTGGATGACTGTTCCAGTTGGATTCTTTGGATTTCGCTGTCGTCAATTTCAATAGGATATTTTCTGAGATACGGATCAAAATCAAATCCTGTTTTTTCTCTGATGATTTTCTTCCTTTCATTTATAATTTCATCAAATATTTTATTAATCTTTGGAGGGAGATTCTTGTTTAATAGGTTGAGAATTTCATCTCCTTCAAGATCAACATTTTGTATGGCATTTTCTAGTTCTTCATCCATATCCTTTTTTAAAGAATTGACTAATTCTTCAATGTCTACTTCTCTTTTATCAATAACATTAAGTTCATCAATAATTGGGATAATTTCTCCCAAAATTGTTTCCCGGCCTCTGATTTTTTGTATTTCATAAACTCTGTTAAAAAGATCCTGGTTATGTGTAAAGAAGTTTATTATTTTTTCAGGAACTATTTCATAATCATTTTCTTCAATATTAATCATTACAAGGTTTGGCATTCCTTCAAAATCAAGTATTCCCTGTGAATATACATAAAAGATAAGGTCATAATTCATTAATTCCTCCTGCAGTAACGGGGAATCAGTGGCTGTAATTATTGGATAATACTGATTCAGACCTAAATCAGTAAGATATGAATTGTCTTCTTCTGTTTCCACTAAAATAACTTTACTTGCATCATATTCGGCTTTCGGATTTTCAACTTCCTTTAAGTTTTTCATCAATCCTCTTAACTTGATTATTGGAAGCTGTGAAACCTGTTTTTTTGCATCCATCACAAAACTGATTTGTTTTTCTATTTTTTCAATATCTTTTGAAGGGGAAAGCAGCAAAATCCTATTTTTTGAATATGAAGTGTTTGAATATGCTAATATTTTGTTTATGATGTCTTCATAAATCTCCATTGCCCTGTCGCTTTTAATAAACTCATATGTAGGATTATTTAATAGCTGGTTCATTATTTCAATAGCTTTCCTTTGGCTGATTCCATCAATATTTGCTATTTTTTCAACATCCACATTTTCAACTATTTTTTGAAGATTTTCTTCTCCTCCAACACTATTTAATATTTTTTCAGAGATTTTATCTCCAATACCTTTTATGTTTTGCAATGTTACTTTCTCTCCTTGCATTTTAACCAAACCCTTTTTTCTATACATTTTTATTTAAATATATATCCAAAATTCCCTAGAGCATTTGGGAAGTATTATTTTTTATTTGTCAATAGCTGTGTTATATTTCTGTATTTTATTTAAATAGTTTTCATCTCTCCATCGACCGTCAATAGCAAAATTAACAAGCCCTATTGATTTTAAGTAGGTAATGTCATTTAAAAGTGAAATATCTTCGCTATTTGAAATTATAATTTCTTCATTAGATAAGCTTTTATGAATAGGATATCTTTTGTTTTTCTTATCAATCAGGAAGATGTCGTCTGTGTTGTTCTTTAACTTTTTAGATTCTTTTTTGGTAAATAATCTGTTTCTGCTTTTCATTAGCTCAACAGATCCCTGAACAATAATTTCCAATTTGGAATTGTCACTACAATTGTCTAAAATATTTTTTAAATCTTCTTTTTTCAGTTCCGGTGACAATGTAATTATTTTGTAGTTTTCAAGACTCTTTATTGTTTGTGTATTTGTCACGTTCATGGAGTATGGTCCGTATTGGCCTGTAAAATCGGGAGACATTATTTCAATAGGGTAGTGCAGTTTGTTTAATATGCCTCTTACTTTTCCTAAAACTTTTATTAAATTGTCATGAGCAATGTCCGGCCATTTCCAGATTAATTCATAGTCTCTGTTTCTGGAAATGTCAATAGCCTTTTGCAGATAGCTGACCATATAATTTATATTGTATTCTTCCCTGCTTTGATTTATTACTGACGGGTCTTCAGGAGGTATCTCCAAATAAACCCTTTTTACATTATTTATTTTATCTAAATCAGTTAGGTTATTTGTATAATAGGATAAACTGTATTGGTCAGTTTTTAGGGCATTGCCTTCATTTTCAAGATTTATTTTTACCTTTTTATTGGAGTATAATGAATACACTTCTTTTTCTAATTTTTTGAAAAGTTCCCTTCTGATTTTATTGATTTCACTTATTGGGATAAATAATGTTCCGTCATAGTTGATATTGACTCCAACAATGTCAAATGGGTATTTGTCAACTTTCAGTAACTGTTTTTTTATTGTTTTTGTATCTACACTTCTTTTAAGAGGCTTTTCAAAGGGAACTTCTCCTTTAACTTCACTTTCAATTTCTTTTTTATTTGCAAGAGTTAACCTGCCTTTCAAGTGAGGATATTTGTTTTTAATTGAAAATGTAAGTATTAATTTGGATTTGATAAAACTGCTGCCCTTATTTTCAATCTCTTTAACTTTTGAAGTTAATCTGTTTCTTTTTGTAAGATATGCTGTTGAATCGTTTAAATTGAAATGGTGTTTTTTATTCTGCTTTACTTTTTTAATGATTAAAACTCTGTCTTTTCTGTTAATGTCTTTAATTTCTTTATTTCTGCCTTTTTTATAATGGTTGAATGTTGTTAAAAGAGGGTTTTGTGAAATTTCAAATCCGTAGTCATCTTTTGCTTTTATTAATAATAATCCGTCACCTTTTTGGGGAATTGTTTTTAAACCGTCATCTAATTTAATGACTATTTGGCTGTTTTCACTATTGCAGACTTTACCTAATTTTAAACCGACATGTCCTGAACGGATACTTCTTGAAGATGCATAGTTAAATTGCCCTTCGCTAAATCCTCTATTAAATGCAAGGCTTATTTCTTCACTTTTGCTGATTTTATTGCTTTTCAATTTGTTTAAGGCTTTCCTATAATTGCTCACTGCAATAGCCAAATATTCCTTGCTTCTCATTCTCCCTTCTATTTTGATGCAGCTGATGTTTAGCTCTGCAATTTCTTTTAAATGATCGTATAATGACAAATCTTTAGGTGAGAGGTAATAATCTTCACTGTTCAAACAGGATAATCTGTATTTTTGGCGGCAGGGCTGTGCACAACTTCCTCTGTTTCCGCTTCGACCTCCTTTAAAACTGCTCATTAGACATTGTCCTGAATAGGAATAGCACAGAGCTCCATGAACAAATATCTCAAGTTCCATATTTGTTTTCAAATTTTTAATTTCATCTTTTCTCATTTCACGGGGAAGAACTATTCTTTTAATTCCTTTGCTTTCAAGATAATCTAATTTAAGTTGGTTTTCTGCAGTCATCTGTGTTGAACCGTGGACTTTTAGTTTTGGCAGGTGTTTGTTTATTAGCTCAACCAGACCTAAATCCTGAACTAAAACTGCATCTACACCTATTGAATATAGATGGGACAAATAATTCATTACATCTTGAAGTTCATCTTCTTTAATTAATGTGTTTACAGTTACATAAACCTTGACATTGTGCAGATGAGCAGTGTTAACTGCTTCGGCTATTTCATTTAAAGTAAAGTTTTCAGCAAACCTACGGGCACCGTATTCTTTTCCAGATAAATATATTGAACTGGCTCCTGCATTAATAGCTACTTTAAGGTGGTCCATGGAACCTACAGGTGCAAGTAATTCAGGAATTCTCATGTTTGTCCTCGTGTAATCTGCCTTCAATATAATTTCCCTTGTTGATATATGACTGTGAGAAATCCATTATCTGATATTTGTATTTGGAAAGCTCTTCATCATCTCTGTCTTTCAGGGAATCATTGTAAATGGATAATATGTTTGTTGTGTACTTTTCATTGGAATATCTGCAATCCAGGATTATGGAATCAAGACCTAAGTGTTTAATTTCATTCATTTCTTCAATTAAACATAGGCAGTCTTTGTTTATAATGTGGCTTTGTTTATTATAGTCAAATAATACTTTGTACTTGAATTTTTTCCTTTTTTTATCTTCTAAAATGGCATAATCTGCATTGTTATGTATTATGAAATCTTTACCGTCATTTAAGTTACTGAAATCATCCTTACTTACAATAACCTCTAAATTTCCGTTTACAATTAGTTCCAAATCAATGTCTTCGGTGTTATTTTTAGAAATCAGATGTTTAATTTCATTACCTGAAAGTTCTGAAGATAAAATTAAACCATTGAATCCTGCTTCTTTAAGATTTTTAACTGTAAATGAGTTCCAAACATTCAGATTATGGTTTCCATAAACAGGACAGTCAAAAATCTCACCCATTCCCGGGAAATCTCCCATAACTGAAATAATAATTCCTTTTGATTCAAGTTCTTTAACTATTTCATTGCATTTGGATGCTTCTTTTTCATTGATGAATGAGGACAATACCCAAACAAGTTCTGCATCAGGAGTCATAAGACTGGCTTCTTCTAAAAGCTTTGGAATATTTTCATAATAATCTTCAGGGTTATTGTATAAACAGTTTCCATCAAAGTAAATCCGTTTAAGGTCAAATCCGGAAATTGATTTTAACTGGTCTAAGTTATCAATAAATAATGATATTTTAGGATTTTTCTTTTTGCTGATGTTATTGAAAGATTCATAATCTTCATAAAACTCATTCAATTTTTTCCTTCTAGCTTTAACGGACTTTTTGGTTGGAGTGTAGTGATTTAACAGCAGGTCCTGTGCTTGAGATAGAACTTCCCTTCTAATCTGGTTAAGTTCACTGATTGGAATAAATAAATTGTCCGGCATATTGTGGAATTTGATTTCATCTATGTAGAATGGTGTTCCTCCGGTTTTTGATAACTGCTTTTCAATTTTTTCTTTTGTAATAGGTTTGTTTTTAGCTTTTTCAAATTTGCCTATGACTTTATGTCTGAAATTGATTAATTCGTCATCTAAATAATATTCAACATTAACAAATCCTGTTAAGTCTTCATTCCAGCTTAGGGTTAATGAAAGTGGGATATGGTTTTTAATGACTTCTTTTTGGAATTTTTTAAGATTTTCATGAATTGACTTGGAAAAACTGATAAATACCTCTGTGCCTTCCTTAACCAAACGTGTTGTATTAATTACAATTTCATTTTCGTCCTGTTTAACAATGTCTTCTAAATAAATTCCTTTGATTTTGCCGTTGTATTTAAAAGCTATTCCGTCACCTTTTTTTAGTGTGATGTAATTGTCTTTATTTTTGATTTCAATTGTAACTTCAGTTCCATCTATTTTTACAATGTCTCCTATGTATAAACCTTCGTGGCCTGAACTGCCTCTGCCCATTACTTCACCGGGTTTATCTCCCATTATGTATCCGTTTGTAAATTTCCTGTTGAATACAAGATGTAAATTTTTGGCATAATCTCCGGTATTTCCGTCCAATATATTGCGGTAGCTGTTTACGATGGTTCCTATATAGTCTCCGGATTTCATACGGCCTTCTAATTTTAATGAAGTTACTCCAGCATCTGAAATTGCGTCCAGATTATTGTATGTGGCCAGATCATGGGTTGATAAAAGATATCCGTTCCCGATATTGTATCCTCTGTATTTTAAACGGTATTCTCGTCTGCATGGCTGTGCACATGCGCCCCTGTTTCCGCTGCGTCCGCTGTTGTATGAAGACATATAACAGTTTCCGGAGACACTATAGCATAAAGCTCCATGTCCGAATACTTCAATTTCCATATTGATATTGTCTTTTTTTAGCTGTTCATGTGTTTTAGCTATCTGGTTTACATTAATTTCACGTGGAAGAACAACTCTTTTAATATTGTTTTTAGCAGCCCATTTTATGGAACTGTAATTGCTTAATGCCATCTGTGTTGATCCATGAACTTCCAAATCAGGAATCAGAGTTTTTAAAAGCCAGCATATTCCAAAATCCTGAACAATAACTGCATCTATTCCTATTTGATATAATTTAAACAGGTAGTTCATTACATCAGCTATTTCAAAATTGTTTATTAATGTATTTACAGTAACATGGACTTTAACTCCATTTAAATGAGCATATTCGACAGCTTTTTCTATCTCTTCCATTGTGAAGTTTTTAGCAAATGCTCTTGCTCCATATTGTTGTCCAGCTATATAAACAGCATCAGCACCTGCATTAACTGCAATTACAAGCACATCATAAGATCCAGCTGGAGCTAATAATTCTGATAAAACCATTTTATTATTACACCCTAAGATTTAATCATTTAAAAATATGTTTTTTGTAATATAAATAAATTTTAAAATATCGCTGATAATGTATTGTTGGGGTTGTAGTTTACTGTTTAGTTTTTATTTTATATATTATTTTAAAAAGATATGATGTATTTTAAATTCAAAATAATAATATAAATCAAGTAAAAGAAAAAATAAGAAATTTAAGAAGAGATAGGCTCATGTCTTATTCTTTTAATAAAATCCTGCAATTATTATAAGTAACATTCCAGATAAGAATATTGTTGTAAATACTATGAAATATTTTGTTAATTTTTCACTGTTAGACTTATGTCCAAATACTAATGGCAGTATTGCTAATATTGGAATGAAGTAACGGGCTCCAACGCCTAAAATACCATCATAACCTACTGGAGTCCAACTTAAATATTGGATAAAAAATATGCTTGTATAAATTATTAAAAATAATATTATCAATTCTAATTTTTTCCTTTTAGCCATTTTTAAATCTTCAGATAAGAATAAAAATACAATAAAGAAGATTAAACACAATGCATTGTATATATCTAGCCCTGGGAAAAGTATTAAATGGAAAAAAGAACAATCTTTAATAAAAATCAAGTATGGTAAAAAGATTAATGATTTTACAAAGGTTATAACTGCGGATGTAGGGTTGTGAATTATATAATTTATTTGATTGGTTGGGTTAACATTATTTTGGATGTAATAGTCTATTCTTCCACCTTTTAACAATTCTTTTGAAGCATAAAAATTACTATATGCTCCAGCTATGACTATTAAGAGTAAAGCTGTCATTTTAGATATAATAGCTATTTTTTTTGTTTTAAATTTGTTTGCAGGTATTAAAAATAACATTAGTAATAAAAAGATATATGGAAATTTAATAAGTCCAATCAATACTCCTGTTGCCAAATAAATGATTATATTTTTATTTGGGATTATTTCTGATTTATACATCTGTATGAAGTAAGAAATATTTAATATTGCCAGAGCAAAAATAATTCCATCACTGCTCATTGATGCAGCTTGAAAAACAGCTATTGGAAGACATGATAATACAAGTAACTCTTTTTTAAAAGCAGGCGTCTTTTTAATTGCAAAATATACAATTCCTGAGTATAATAATAAGTTACAAAGTCTACCTAACCATAATGCGAATATTACTGGTAATTCCAACATTTTTGCAATAAATATCCCAAATCCTTGAGCTAAATAGACGTAAAATAGATTTTGAGAAAATACTGATGTAAAAAATGATTTGCAGTGCGTAATATCTTGATGCATAAAGGAAGTATTGTCTAGTAGGGTACTACCTTGTGAATATGTCATTTGATGAAAATAGTTGTTTATGAAATATCCCTGATTTTCATGGTAATTTGGTATAAGTCCTCCTTCTGAGGTTAAATCAGATCTTGCAAAATGTTCTACTTCATCAGGAGCTACAAGAAGTGGTGAAGCAAATACTGTTAGTAATCCAAATATGATGATTATTAAAAAAGCTGTTTTGTGTAATGCATCTTTATTTTTTATAGAATATCTTATACAAATTATTCCACCTATTACAGTTAAAATACTTAATATTATCTGTGCTTTTGGATGATTATGGGTGTTACATGAAAATAAAAATGTTGCAAGCAATATAAACCCGATTAAATAAGTGAGTATGTATTTTTTATCATTTATTTGTATCATATTGTATCATTTTTTTATAAATAATGCTTAATAAATTTATAGTTCATGTTTGTGGGGATTTTCATAGGTCATTCATATGTAAAATAGGTATTTATTAAATAGCTGTTTTGCTTTTTGTTTTAATGAAACATTGAAAAAATAGTTAAAGTTTAATATAGTTTAATTCAAATTTAAAATTATGTACATTGTTTTTGAGGGAATTGATGGTGCAGGTAAATCTACTCAGATTAACCTGTTAAAAGATTGGCTGGATCAGAATGGTTTTGATGTTGAAACAGTTGTGGAACCGACAGATTCTGAAGTCGGTAAGTTAATTAGAAAAATACTGCAAAGACCGGATGCAACAACTGACAGAATTCAAAAAACATTAGGTCTACTATTTGCAGCAGACAGGATGCTTATTATGGATAAACTTAATGATGATTCTAAAGTTATTTTAAGTGACCGCTCTTTTATTTCTAGTTTATCTTATCAGGAACCTGCAGAATGGATTGAACAGATTAATAAATATGCTAAAGAACCTGATCTGGTTTTACTTTTAGATGTGGATGTTAAAACTTCTGTAAATCGATGCTCTAAAGAAGACGAATTTGAAAATGAGGAATTTTTAAGTAAAGTCAAAGCTAATTATTTGGATTTAATCAGCAATTTCAATCATGAAATAATTGATGCAAGTACTGGAGTAAATAAAGTATCAACAGATATTAAAAAAGCTGTAGCTCCGTATATGGGTATTTGTCCTGATTGTATTAGGTGATATTATGAGCGAAGTCTTAAACAATGTAGTAAATGTAATAAGTGGTTTGGATGGTGTTTTGGAAGTAAGGCAACTTTCCAATGATGATATTTTAAAGATAATTGATATGGAAGCACAGCGCTCAAAGGACATAGTTCCGGTATTCAATGAAGGAGTTCAGGAATGTTTCAAAAGGGATGTATGTTTTGTAATTTTTAAAAAAGGATATTTTAGAGTTCCCCCAACTCCCACTGTTTTACTGACATTTGACGGAGAAATATTGGGTCATGATGTTTTTGATCCTGAAGATAAGAAAAAATTTAGGGATGATGAAGATATCATGTTTTTAAGTGATGATTTTGTAATTTTTAAAGATGTATTAAATAATTACAATTTGGAAAAAGGCAATGAATATTTTGTTTTACCTCCCGTTCCATTTCCGGAATTGGATCCTTTTAAGTTAGATGGTGTTGTTTCATCAAGTCCGTCAACTAAATCTGACGAATATTTAAAAAATAAGTATAGTTATGGTGATGATTCTTCAATAGCTACAATTATTGTTTCATTTAATATTTAAATATTAAAATATTCATTTCTAGCTTCAACTAGTGCTTTAACATTAGCTAGTGGTGTTTTTGGAGCTAATCCACAACTTGGAGCTATAATATCAATATCTTCACTTAATACTTTTTTTACATCTTCTTTTACATCTTCAGGTGTTCCGCTCAATAATGTTTTGGATGTTGAGATGTTTCCTACAATGACACATTCATCTTCGATGCTTTCCTTGGCTTTTGGGATGTCAACGGCTTCTTCTATACTTATTCCGTCAAAGCCAACAGAGGACATGTCACTTATAATAGGTTGTGTTGACCCGCAGATATGCAATACTTTTTGCACATCAATAAAATCCGCCAAATCTTCAAGATTAGGTTTAATCATTGATTTAAATTGAAGAGGGTCAATTAATTCTGGGGATGCTGTAGGTTCGTTTACACAAATAACATCTGCATCATGTTTCTGAATTGATTCAATGTAATCCATACTTGCATCAAGACAGTTTTCCATAGCTATTTCTATTTCATCAGGATCAGTTTTCATATATCTTACGACATTTTCAATTCCAAGCAAATGTCCTGTTAATGTAAATGGCCCTGTAATTCCAACAATTATCGGCAAATCTTCATATTTTTCTTTTAAAATATCAATAGCTTCAAGAACTACTGGAATACGTCCATTTTCTAAAAAATCATCTGGTGCTTCAATATCATCTGCAGATTCAAAAGGAGTTCCAGTTACTTCCGGAGTTCGTTCATTGTTTCCGAGATTTACTTCAGCTCCCATAGATTGCGCTTCAACTGTAAGTCCAAAAGGTATTCTTGCACATTCAAGGCCTGCAAGTTCATGTAGGGAACTTCCTAAAATTGCCATTTGCTCAGGATTTGTATGTGCTTCCGGCCAGGAAGCATTAGTCTGTTCCATTGCTTCGATAATTCCTGCTTGTGTTACACTTATAACAGGTTTAACTTCCACATCTTCACCTGAAAGTGCATTTTCAAGATTTTCTTTTAGATTCATATTAATCACTATATATCTTTGTAAAATTCTTCATATTTAAAAGCATGTTCTTTGCAATTTCCAGCACACCTTAAACAGCCAAGGCCTGAACATAAGTCTGTTCTTAATTTAAATTCATCTTTCTCAAAAGACAGAGCATTTTCAGGACATGAATTAACACAGTCCATACAGTAAATACATCTGTCAAATTTTGCAGATAATATATTTTCAATATCAACTGTGTTTAAATCATTTTCTCCTAAATCTGCAATATCTCTTGGGTATAATTTAGTTATTTCAGGTTCTGTTTCAATATTTGGGATTTCCTGAATGCCGTATTTTTGCAGCCATTGATTATACATCCAAAATGGCATTCCTTGTTCATAAATAGCCAGTTCCAGGGAATATATTTTTTCAAATATTTCAGAAGTAGCAAGCATTATATGATTGCTTTCAATTTTATCAGCCAATTTCTGCAATTCATCTAATAATTCGGGGTTTAATACAATATCTTTAGCCATAGCTAATGATGTATTTCCAATTTGATAAACTTGTTGGGGGCCTGGTGGAATTTGTCCTATGTTTAATGATTTTTTAGCATCAACATAAAATCCGGAAGCTCCGGCCATATATACACTTTCAATTTCATCTAAAAGGATATCTGCACTTTCAGCTAGTGTTAACTGTCCGGCTCTAAAAGCACCTAATGCCTTTCCAATATTTGAAATATCTTTTTCTTTGAGATAAACATCATCCTGCAGATAAATTGTATCTTTAATTTTGCCGTCTTTTATGATTTTATCATCACTACCTAAACTAAATGCAGCTATTACACCGGTTCCGGTAATTCCTTTTGCTTGTATGTCTGATTTTTTAATGACATTTCCATTAACAGGATCAATTAAATCTCCGTCTTCAACTATTAAATTGTCATTAAGAATTTTCATTCTCCAGAACATTTCCTCTTCATTAATATCGCAGATTACTCCTGGAGAAGCTAGTCTGCCTTTTTCAATATTTTGCCCTTCAATAGCAGGTCCTGCAGCAGCCGATGCAGTATAAATTTCTCCGTCTGCAATCAGGGCCATTTCAGCATTTGTTCCAAAATCTATAATAAGTGAATATTCATCTTTTTCTAAAGCTTTGGATTTGTAAAGCATAGCTAATGCATCTGCTCCAATTTCATGTTTAATGGCTGGAGGAATGTAAATCTTAGCATCAGGATTAATATCTAAGCCGATTGCTTGAGGATTTAATATTTTTCCACGTCTGGACGGAGGAGTTATATTTTTTTCTTTTAAAGCATTTTCTCCCCAAAAAGCCAAATCTCTTATTTCAATATTGTTAAATAAGGATAACTGTATTGGATTTCCGCAAACTGCCAATCTTTCTACTTTATTTAAATCAATATTTAAATTAGCTATAACTCTGTTTATTGTAGTTATAAGAATGTTATGTGCAGTTTCGAGACCTATATTTAATGCAAAGTGAAGATGATCTACTACATTAGCTCCAGGCAATGGATGTCTTAAAGTTATAGCTGTAGATATTGTTTTATGGGTAGTTAGATTGTAGCTTTGAGCTCTAATACCGCTAGTTCCAATATCTATAGCTATTGCATAATGTTCTGCCATGGTTATCTAGTTTGAATATTCCGGTACGAATTCCCCTACAATGTCGCTGTACTCTTTTCTTAAATCTTCCCATGTTTTATGGTTTTTCAGGATTGCATCAGCTAATTTTGGTGTGTGGTAAGCTTCTACGCCGTATACTGTCATAGGCATACTTTCAACATAGTCTTTTCTTACAGCTCCTCCACCACAGCCTATTGCAGGCACTTCAAGACCTTCTTTTTCAAGAGCATCTACAACTTTTGGAAATGCAGTCATTGTAGTTGTCATAAGTGCAGTACCGGTCATAAATAATGGATGATACTTTTTAACAGCTTCAACAACTTTCTCGGTAGGAACATCTCTTCCTAAATCGATAGCTTCATATCCTCCGGCTCTTAAAAACATCAAGATTAAGTTTTTACCGATGTCATGTGGATCTCCTTCAGCAACAAAACAAACAATAGTTCCTTTTGTTTCACTTTTGTGTCCAAGAACTTTTTCACATTCTTTTACACTTTCCATCATTGCATCTCCTGCAAGCATTAAATCAGGTAAGAAATAAACTCCTTTTGTATAAAGTAAGCTCACTGCATCAATACCTTTCATAAGTCCTTTGTTTATGATGTCCAATGGTGAAATCTCATTTTCAAGAGATTCTTTAACATCGCTTAATACTTTTGCTTTATCTTCATAGAGCACTCCTAAAGCTATTGATTTAAAGGGTTCTTCTGTTGGCAATCCTTCTTTTACTTCAGGATATTCTTCAGGTTTTATAGCTGCACCTTCTACAACTATATTGTATCTAATAGCTATCTTATTTTGATTTATTTTATTTTCTAAATCTTTATAAGTCATTTTAATCCCTTCTTTTTATTATAATTCATAATTTTTAGGATCAAAGTCCTCTACTTTACGTCCGTATCGTTTGGATGATTGTTTGATAAATTTGCCGGAATCTTCTGGTAATTTCTCATAGATTTTCATAGCTCCATCAAGGCTGTCCTGTTCGAATCTGGTTAATTGCATTTTTTTGTCTTCAACAGCTTCTCTTATAATGGTGCCAGCTTCAAGAGCTCCTGCTATGCTTCTTTGATATGGGTCATCACCATATTCTACAATAGCACGGCCAATTCTATGTGCATTGTCATATGCGAGAATTAATGCTTGAGGGTCTCTGTATTTGTCTGCTAATGTATACAGGTCTCTTAATATTTTATCATTTTCGGTTTCAATAGCAGTATTCATTAATGCAGCTTCGTATCCTGTTGCCTGTAACCAGACTTCAGGTGTTGTTCCACCCATTTCTTCTCTATGATAAACCGATTCATTACTCCAGCAGTCAGTTATTCCAGCTATTAAATTTCCCATTAAATCAGAGTGTGCACAAACAGCATTTTTACCTTCTGTTGCAATAGGAACTCCACTTATTGATTTTACAATAGGGTTTTCATAACCGCAGTCTTTAAGAGGTCCTTTTGCACCACATTCTACAGCAACCAAACTGTTACATGCTCCAATAGCTCTGGCTATTGCTGCTAATGTATGGGAACAGTCTTTATCTAACAATCCTCCTGCTAGAAACATTGCAGTATTTGATTGTGAACAGTTAGTGTCTCCTCCTGGAATTACATTGTGTTTGCTGCAGATTTTTACAATTTCTGTCCACATGAATTCCATATCTATGCTGCCTAAAACTCCAATTCCAAATAATATTGCTCTTGGGTCTCCTCGGGATATTCCGTAATCTGAAACAGATTTTCCTCCTGTTGTTTCAATGCAGATTATTGATGCTCCATTTTCACAGCATTGTTCTATACTTTCCATTACTTGCTGATACTGGGAGGAAGTTCTATAATTTTCTCCTTTTGCTTCATCTCTGATATCTGCAGGAGTAGCTTTAAGTGCAGTTTTAATTCCATATTCGTCTTGAAATTTTTCAAGAACTTCTACTTGTGCCTGAGTACACTCTCCTGCCCAATCAGGATTTGCAGTTTGTTGTGCAATATGTTCCTGTTCTAAGATAAATGAAGGCAGTCCAATATTCACTGCTCTTTGACAAGCACTTATTGCAATATTTCTACATTCTGATACCATGGTGTCTTTTGAATTTTCACTTCCTTCTTTTGGAGCAACTTTGATTATCGGATTAACATAACCTGCTCCGATTTCTAATCCATTTTTTGTTTTAACAGGATGTTTTGAAAATCCAAAGGTCATTTCATCAGGATTTTCGTACTCCATTTTTGTATACCTTTTCATAGTATCACCTCAGATGGTTAATAATAATCATTAAAAGTATATAAATTAATTGGCTTGATTTTTTAATTTAATTTAATATATTGGATTTGTTTTTAAATTAAATGAAATTATTTGTTTTAAAATTAATATATTTTAATTAGAGCAGGTGTTTATTAAAAATAGTTAAAATTAGTAGCTTATTTTTCTTTTATTTGAAAAATGAGAGTTTTATTAATTATGTGCTTTTATTTGGCTTTTATAAAATAAAATGTTATTTATATTTTTTTAATTAAATTTTAATTAAAAGGTAAATTTTATTTTTTACCTTCTAATTGATTTAATCTGGCTTCAATAGCTTCGTATAAGAAAACTTTAGCTTTTTCAAGTTCTTCATAAGTTCCTATAAGTTTAGGTCCGAATTCAGTATGTTCTAATTTTACATCGAACTTTTCGATAGTATGAGCAAGCATCTGTTCTCCTACACCATTAGGTAAACCCATTTCAAATTCCTGTTTTTCATCCATTGTTTATTCCTCCATATATTCTCTTACAGGAGCAAAGTGTTCAATTAAGAAATCTTTAATTCCGTTTTTCAAATCCATTGGATGTAAGTCTCCATTTGAGAAATCATTAATTAACTGTTCATGTGTAAGTTCAATGTCTCCTCCGAATTTTTCAGGCCTTTTAATAAGTAAAGTTTCCTGGTTTGGATATACGAATGTTTCAGCTATTTCAATCATCGGATTTCCTTCAGTTTCTCCCTGAGGACAATAGCTTTTTTTGATTTTTTTAGTAATTTCTTCAACTGAATCGTCAACAGCAATGTAATTTCCTTTACTTGAAGACATTTTAGCATCTCCGTCAAGACCATGTAACAATGGAGTGTGAATACAGACAGGAACTTTTTCATCAATTTTCTCTAAGTTTTCACGTGCGAGCATTTGAATTTTCCTTTGCTCCATTCCTCCAAGAGCAACATCTACATCTAAAGCAACCATATCTACAGTTTGCATAATTGGATAAACTACACTAGCCACTTTCGGATTTTCATCATGACGGCTTACTTGATCCATACTTCTTCTAGCTCTTTTCAAAGTAGTCAGGGTAGCTAATTTATAAACTTTAGATGCATAATCTTCGTTTAATTGGAAACTTGAACCTAATATGAATTCAGTAGTTTCATCTAAACCTAATGCTTTGAAACATTTCATGTTGTACTCTGCAGTTTCAGCAATTTCTTCAATGCTTCCTTTTCCATTTAAAAAAGCATGGAAATCTGCAAGAAGTATTTTAATTTTAAAACCTAATTTTTGAAGGGTTTTAAGTTTTTGTACTGTTACTGCATGGCCTAAATGAATTTTACCTGAAGGTTCATATCCTGTGTAAGCTATAGGTTGTTCTTTTTTAAGAACTTCTTTTAATTCTTCAGTATCTATAACTTCTAATGTTCCTTTTTCAATTAATTGAATTTTTTCTTCAATGCTCATCTTAATCACTTAATCAAATAAATGTAATTGTTAATTTTAATAATTTTAACTTCGTCACCAATATTGGAATCTTTAAATTCATCCATCATATCCAAATCAACAGCAGAATAATCTGCAGGGTCTAAAATTTGAATGTTGCTTGGGGATTTTGATATTATTGTTGTTGTTTCAATTTCATCAGCCTTTTTAAGAAGTGTTATATCTTCACTTTCTTTTAAAGGTATTGTGTGTCTTTTATGGTCAGTGATATCTATTCCAACAACTCTATTTTTATCAATATCTTTTACCTGCAGTATTTTGCCCTCATGTTTGATAAAATCATTTATTTCAAATTCCGGAATTCTAATTGAAATCCAAATTCTATAAAGACCTTTTCCAGTAGATTTGTCTTCACTGATAAGTCTTGGAGATTCTTTAATAATTCCTCCAAATTCTTCTTTTAAGCTTTCAGCTACTTTTCTGCCGGATTTTAATGATCCAATATAATAATCGTAACCTTCTTTTAGTTTAGCTATTTGTGGGCAGTAAGCAAGCTTGTCGCTTTTGCTTTGCTTATTTAAAGTTCTTTTAACAACTTCATCAGCTTTATCATATTCTTCTGCTTTTATATCTCTGTTGTTTGCTCTAAACTGAACAACCGATTCGTAATAGCCTGCCTGAAGTTTACTGCATGTTGGACAAACTGTTTTCATTATTCTTACTGAAGTGTCATGAGTTTCATCAAGCTGAACTCCGTAAACTTCTCCAACAACTTCCACATAACAATTGGCTATTGTTCCTTTTATTTGGTCGATTTCAAGATTGATAATTTCATTTTCAACAAGATTGCTGATTTTAATGTTTCGCTCTAAAGCACGATAAATTATTTCATCTTCAGGTAAAAATGAATCTGTCCATTTTCCTTCTTCGATTCTACTGTTACAGTGGCTGCAGATTTCTACTTTAATATTTTCTGGGATTTCAATCATTTGAAAGTCTTTTAAAAAGCAGTCAATGCAAATATCTCCAACCATTTTTTTATCAGTACTTCCACATTCTACACAAAACATAAAAATCATTAAAAATAAGTTAAATAGGATTATAATGGTTTTAATGGAGCTTTAGCACCACATGCAGCACATTTTAATATGAATATCCTATCTTCTCTGATAATTTTAGTATCTGGCCTGTTACATTCATGGCAAATAACATATTTTTCAACATAATCTTCTAATCTTTCGTTGATTAAGTAATGTGTAAATTTACCTTGTAAAATTGCTCTTGATCCTTCTAAATTACCTGCAGTACCTAATTCTCTTAATAAAAATTTTAATACATGTTGTGGATCTCTGTTTAAATCTTCAGCAACATCTTTAAAGTTTTTTATAAAAGTTCTGTTACCTTGTATATCTGAATAAGCTTTAGGAATTTTAAATCTTTTGTGTTCAAATACTTCAGGAGGTAATTGGTCTATTGCTCTATTTAATAAATTTTCGTATTCTTCCATATTATCGCTCCGTAAAATTAGTATAAATATAATATATTAATTTTGATTTTAATCATTTATTAAGTTATCCTATTTGATTAAAAAATATAAAATAAAAAAAGAAGGTTATGCTCTTTTGAGATAACCGTTTGTTGGTTCGTAGATTACTCCTTTGTGTTTTAAGTTTCTAACCATTTCATCTACTTTTTCTTCACTCATGTCGTATTTATCACTCATATTGGATACTAAAACATTCATTGGAGCTTGTCCGGCATATTCTTCTTCAAGTATTTCAATTTCAGAAATGATTCTTTGCAATTTGTCTCTGTCTGATTTAGGTGTTCTTCCTTCTACTTTATCAATGTCTATTTCTCCGGTTTCTGGATCAACACCGACTTCTTTAAGACAAGCTAATTGCAGTCTCACGGCTTTTTGTGCATCTTCTTTATCTACTGTGTCTTTTAGTCTTATTTTAGCACTAGCTTCAGCTAAACGAATGATAGCTTCTAATTGCCTTGCAGTAATTGGAACTGGGGATTCTTCATCACCTGAACTGTTTCTTGTACTTACATAAAACTCTTTTAAAACCATGTTTGCTTCATCAGTAAGTTTCGGATTTACATTTTTACGGGCATATGCAATATATTTCCTGAGTAATTCAGGTTCAATTTCATAATTTACAGTATTTTGCTGGTGTATTTGGAGAATGTGCTGTGCAAGTTCTGAATCTCCTTTTACACTTGGTTTATCTTCAACAACAAATATTAAATCGAAACGAGATAAAATTGGGGAAGGCAAATCAATTTGTTCTGCAAGTATTTTGAATCTGTCAAATCTTCCGAATTTAGGGTTAGCTGCTGCGAGAACTGAACATCTTGAATTTAAAGTAGCCATGATTCCTGCTTTAGCAATACTTACAGTTTGTTGTTCCAGTGCCTCGTGAAGTGCTGAACGGTCTTCTGACCTCATTTTGTCCAGTTCGTCAACACATACATTACCCTGGTCCCCAAGTACTAATGCACCTGCTTCAAGAGACCATCCGCCTAATTCATCTCTAACTGCTGCTGCAGTTAACCCTGCTCCTGTTGTACCTTTACCACTGGTGTAAATACTTCTTGGAGCTAATTTTGAAACGTATTTAAGCATTTGGGATTTACCGATACCTGGGTCCCCGACGATTAAAATATGAATATCTCCTCTTAATCTAGTTTCATCTTCAAGCTCTTTTGCAGCACCACCAAATAATTGAAGAGCAATAGCTTCTTTTACATCTCTATAACCTCTGATTGATGGGGCAGTTGATTTGATGATTTTTTCATAAATGTCCGGGTCTTTAGAAAGTTCAATGATTTTTGCCTCGTCTTCTTCTGTAAGCTGCAATTCTTCAAATTCCTGCTCTAAAGGTTCGATATGATTTACATAAATGTAGTTTTTGAATTTGCCGCTGCGCTCTTCTCTGAATGTTTTTAAAGTTCCTGTAATTCTTACTTTATCTCCGGGATTTAATTGGTCTACTAAATCATCTTCCAAAACCATTAACATCTGTTTAGGTTCAGTTCCTCCAGATAAATTCTCCAATGGTTCCTGCATTCTTGCTGTTTGAGTATCAATGTATTTTGATTCCTCCTGCAGCAATCTAAATGATCTTCCACCACATTCACTACATAAAGAAGGCTCTATAATTCTGCTGTCGGAACGTTGCTCTACTTCATGCAGTCTCATACATCCTCTACATTCAAAGACACCAGTTTCAATTCTAGGTCTTATTTCATCTGTTTTTCTTACAATTCCATCTGCAGCGACAAATGTCCCAATGTACTTACTTAATAGGGTTTTTAAAGGAATTATATTAGAAAGATTTTCAAAACGAATATTGATATCAGCATCTTTTACTAAAGGGTCAATATTTTTTATTGCACTTTTGGATGCTTCAATAACTTCTTCAGGTTTTTCAATTAATAAATCTGCCAAATCAGGGTCAAACATTTCTAAATCATTGTAATCTACAGTAAGTGACCTTTCATCAGGATATTTTTCAAGGATTTCAAATACATCATCTTTGTATGTTGTAGCGAAAAATTCCTCAAATTTTGCAACAGATGTTCGTGATTTTGTACTAGCATTCATTAAAATATTATTAATTTTTCATACTTTAAAAAATATTGTATTGAGCATTTGGCAAGTAAAATATTATATACTAAAAACAAGTAAAAATATTATTAAATTATTAGATAGTTTTTTTATTTAATAAAATGAGGATAATATGAGAAAATCTAGATTAAATTTATTTAAATCCACATCCATGCTTATTTCTGTTGTTGGAATTATAATGATTATTTCAACAATTGTTGTTGTGGCATATGTTGGATTTAGTATTGTTTCATCAGGAATTACTAATGAAATTTCTTCTGGTAATCAATATGATGAACTTGCGGAGCTAAAATCTTCATATAGTGATTTGGAATCACAATTTGATGGTGTAAAATCTTTGTATTATGATAATGGGGACACAGCTCAGGTTCAAAAATATAATGATGCAAGATTGGAATTAACAAAAGCTGATTCCGCTATTCAAAATGTTCAAAGTGCACTGGATTCAGGCAAGTCATCAAACGAAGTTGATAGTAGAATAGATTTTGCTAAGGAAAAATTACAGAATGCTACTGTAGCATACAATAATCTTTAATCTTTACTTTTTTTATTTTTTTTAGGTTTAAAGTCTAATCCCACAACATACATTTCTGAGCTTTTTTTACGGGATGATGGAGGTTTTGTTGTTTTTACTTGCCTGTATTTCTTTTTAAGTCTGGTTAGCATGTCTTTATATTCGGGACCTTGAAATACTTTCATAACTAAGTTTCCTTTAGGCTCTAAAATATTATCAGCAATTCCAATAACTGTGTTTGTCAAATCAATTGATCTTAACTGGTCAATATTTTTAATTCCGCATAATGATGGTGACGCATCAGAAATTACGACTTTAGCTTTTCCTCCAATTAAATTCATAACTTTTTCCTGAACTTCTGTAGTTGTAAAATCTCCTCTGATTCCATGGAAATTTTCTTCAGGGAAAGGTTTTATTCTGTTTAAATCCACTCCGATTACAAGACCTTCTTCTCCAACTTTTTCTAAAGCTACCTGGGACCATCCTCCTGGAGCTGCTCCAAGATCTACAACGGTATCTCCTTCTTTAATAAGTTTGAATTTTTTGTCTAACTGTTTGATTTTATATGATGCTCTTGAACGATAATCTTCTTTTTTAGCTTTTTTGTAATATGGATCATGTTTTTTTTCCATTTGCCAACGACTGCCCATTTTTCATTCTCCTTTAAATTTGTCTAAATCTAATGTACTGCACACAGGATTTCCAATTTTAATAACTTCCACATCAACCTCTTTATTATTAATTTCAAGTAACATTACAGTTCTGTCTGCAAGTCTTGGAACAACAGGACTTCCAGGATTCAATAATAAAACTCCGTCAATCTGTTCTATTTTTGGCTGGTGGGAATGTCCTGTAACTAAAATATCTGCGTCTAACTGTTTTGCCAAATAAAGTAATTGTTGTGTATCTGCTCTTGGATATACTTCTCCATGAGCAATTCCGATTTTCAATCCTTCAGCTTCGATAACTTTTGCATTAGGCAACATTATTCCAGCTGCCCTATCCATATTTCCCTGAATAGCTATTGTTGGAGCTATTTTTTCCAATTCATCAATTACTTTTGTGGAAGTTAAATCTCCTGCATGCAATATCAAATCAACATTTTCAAATGAGGATATTACATTTTTAGGAAGTTCTCTAGCTCTGTCTGGAATATGTGTATCTGATATTAATCCGATTAGCATAAAGTTCATCTCATGATTTAAAAATTTCTAATTTATTATTTTATCAGTTATCCTTTTTAATATTTGTTTTTAACATTTGATTGAATTTTTGTTAATTGTTTTTTTAAAAATTAACTGTTCTGTTCAATCTTTTTTTTTAAAAACAAAAAGGGTTATAATATCTTAAATATATATTATTATACATCAATTCTTTGAGGAGATATTAAAATGGGAGAAGTTAAACTTGAAGATATTTTTGAGATATTAGACAATTACGACAAAGACAATATAACCATAGCTACTCTTGGAAGCCACACTTCCTTGCATATTCTACAAGGTGCAAAAGAAGAAGGTTTTAGAACAGCTATTGTTTGTGAAAAAGGAAGAGAAGTACCATATCAACGTTTTGATGTTGCAGATGAATATATAATCGTTGACAAATTTAAAGACATTGTCAATGAGGATGTTCAGCAAAAGCTAAGAGACATGAATGCTATTGTTATACCTCACGGTTCATTTGTAGCATATGCAGGTCTTGACAATGTTGAAGATAAATTTAATGTTCCTATGTTTGGTAATAGGGATATTTTAAGATGGGAAGCTGAAAGAGACAAAGAAAGAGCACTTCTTGTTGAAGGTGAAGTAAGAATACCTTACAAATATGATAATCCTTCAGAAATTGACCGTCCGGTTATGGTTAAATTCCCTGGTGCAAGGGGAGGAAGAGGTTATTTTGTAGCATCATCTCCTGAAGAATTCAATAAAAAAATAGATGCCATGAAAGCTCGCGGATGGCTGGAAGACTCAGATGTAGCTAATGCACATATTGAAGAATATGTTTCCGGATGTAATTACTGTATACATTATTTCTATTCCGCTTTGGAAGATGAAGTTGAATTGTTAGGTATGGATACAAGATATGAATCCAGTATTGACGGTTTTGTAAGAATGCCTGCTAAAGACCAGTTAGATATTGATTTAAGCCCATCTTATGTGGTTACAGGTAATCATCCTGCAGTTATCAGAGAATCTTTACTTCCTCAAGTATTTGAAATGGCGGATAAATTAGTGGAAAGTGCTAAAAAACTTGTTGCTCCTGGATTAAATGGTCCGTTCTGTATGCAAACTTTAGTAAATGATAATTTAGAAGTAATCTGTTTTGAAATAAGTGCTAGAACCGATGGTGGAACTAATACTTTTATGGGAGGTTCACCTTACAGCTATTTAACTCATGGAAAACCTATGAGTATGGGTAGAAGAATCGCCCTTGAAATTAAAAATGCAATTAAAAAAGAAGAATTGGAAAAAATAATAACTTAAAATTATTTTTTTCCTTTTTTATTTTTACCTGTTTTTGCTTGTTTTTCCTTTGCAGCAATTGCTCTTTGCCTATTTCTGTAAGTGTATGCTCCAACAAAACCAACTAATGCTCCAACCATGAGAACAGCAATAAGTGTAACAAACATACTTACTTGCGGATCAAAAGAACTGTCTGAAAGAGGTCCGAAAACACCATATGCTGCAAGTACAAATAATGGAGTTGCTGCTATTGCACCTAAGATAGCTCCCCATTTCATATTTTTAGCTTTATAACCAACATAAAGTAAACCAATAGCTGCAAATGCATATAACCAATCTAATTGGTACTGTGATGCAACAACACAGATAAATGAAGCAAATGCAGCTCCCATTATAAATGATTTCCAATCAATAAAATTTTTAAAATCCATATATTTTTCCCCTTATTTTTTAGAAGAAATTAATCCTCCAACACCGCCAGCAATACCCATGACTATTGCATAGTATATTAAATATCCTAAAACTATAAAGACTGTTGTAATTCCGGATACTGTAAATCCAACTAAACCTCCGAAGATTCCAAATAGAGCTCCTCCAAAGGTAGCAATTATAACAAATAATATTGCAGATACTATGGTTCCGAATGCACCAGCAACTGCTGCATTCCACATTCCGCTTATTGCTCCGTCACGGCATAAATATCCTACTATAAATCCAACAAGGAGTAATCCTATAAATTCATAATGTGCAAAGAATGATTTTACAATTACTGCAAGGATAAAACCAAGAAATACTGGTCCCCATTTAGTCATTTTTATCACCTGTTATTAATTTTGTTTTCAAAGTTATTTATGTTTTCTTCAGGATTTTCAATTTCATTTTTTGTCAGATACATTGTAGCTATTGGAGTTTTGCCGGTTATTTTAGCTATTTTCTTTAAGGTTTTTTCATATCCGCTGCCTCCGCATGTACAAAAACTGGCCAGATTTTTGATTTGATTGCCATATTCTTTTAAATAGCTGTATATTGGTGTTGCCATTGTAGCTGCCCAGACAGGAGTTCCAATTATAACTAAATCGTAATCTTTGGGATTTTTAGTTACCTTGTTAATTTCACAGACTCTGTTTGCACTTGCATCAAATCCTCCTTTTATGTATCCTATAGTTCCGTCATATTTGTCTCCAACTGTAATTTCTTCAATATCACAATCCAGGTCTTTTTGAATGGTTTTAGCTATTTTTTCGGTTATTTGTGTTCTTGAATAATATACTAATAATGTTTTCATATTACCACTTTTTATAAATCACTTTCTTTTAATTTTTCTTTTATCTGCTCTAAAACAGCTTTGTGCATTCTTTTTGTAAATTCTGCTTTATCATTCTGGTTTAATACATCCAAATACCCTTGTGAAACTAAATTAAATGCAAATGGGGTTGGGATAACTGTATTTATCGTTTTAATTTCCATTTGCCCGTTAGCTATTAGTTCAATAACTTTAAGAGCATTATTGACATCCATATAATCTTCCAATGCTTCTCTTCTAGCTTCTTTTAGGATTGAAAAGTCATTATCCATTTCCTGAACAAATTTAAGCAATATTTTTCCTCTCACCTGTTGGCGACCAACAGATTTTGCCTCTCCTTTATAGTGTCTAAGGGTCATTAGTGATCTGCCGGCACAATGTCTGAATCTGCTGGCTAATGTTTCGGTTTTATTTAATGATTGTGTTAGGATATTTTTAAAGTTTTCTGGAGTTAGCTGTTTAAATGCTTCCAGCCCTCCAAGGGTTCCTTCTGCACTTAAGTAAAATCCGTTGTCTGAGATGGATATTGTAACATTTGTATTGTACTGTCTTGCAACAATGTAAGCTACTGCTCTTGAAAGTGCATCATTTACCTTTCTCCCAAATAAGCTGTGGAATATTACAAAACGCCTGTCACCAAATCCCTTATAGTATTCAATCAATAACCTCTGATTGCTAGGTATTTTTGCATATGTGTACTGTTCTACAAAGTATTCATAAATTGAATTGGCTGCAAAGTCATCTACATATAAGTAATCGTATATGAACTCCATAATTTCCTGTTTGCTTTTGCCGTATCTGAATTTGGCATCCATATGTGCTCTGAATCTTTGAATATCCATAGCCAAGTCAAAAGATAATGGTAATTGCTGTGAAAACCAGGAAGGAATTGTTGGAGGGCCATTAGCCGGTGAAACATTTATTGTCATTCCTTTTCCATAATTGAAACGGTATGTCTGTCCGCCTAAAACAAAAGTGTCTCCTTTTTTCAGTCTTTCCATAAAGTCCTCTTCTATTTTTCCGACAGTTTCACCGTCACATTTAACTAAAACTCCTGAGCTGTCGGGAATTGTTCCGATATTTGTTGAATATAACATTCTGGCTAGTTTTCCACGTTTGCCGAAGGTGTTTTCCTTATAATCTATCCAGATTTTAGCATAAACATATCTCTCTTCAAGCTCTTCATATTCTCCAGCCATATAGCTTAAAACATCTTCATAATCATCTCTGGTTAAATTTTTGTAGCAATAGCTTTTTCTGATTACATCATATGCGTAATCGATGTCCCAGGGATTTTCAATACTCATTCCATAAATGTGCTGGGCCAGAACATCTAAACAATTTTGAGGAATGTTTATTTTATCAATTTTACCTTCTTTGGCATCTTTTAACAAAACAGAACATTCAACCAGATCATCACGATTTGTTACAATAATTCTTCCGGTGGATTTTTCATTTAATTTGTGTCCGCTTCTTCCGATTCTTTGAAGAGCTCTTGAAACGGATTTTGGAGAGTTAATAAGAACAACCAAATCAATATATCCTATATCTATTCCCAATTCCAGTGATGTTGATGAAACTACGACTTTAAGTTTTCCTTCTTTTAATTTGTTTTCAGTTGCTAGACGAACCTCTTTTGAAAGTGAAGAGTGATGGGCCATTATATTTTCATCATTATAGTTTTTTGGAAACATTTTTTTAAGATTGTAGACAAAACGTTCAGTTCCACTTCTTGTATTTGTAAAGACAAGGGTGGTTTTATTTTCCTGAATCAGGTCATCCAATAAGTTATATGTTCCAAGTCGGGTATCCTCACTATCTGCCAGCATAATGTCACTAACAGGACATAGAACTTTTATATCCAGGTCTTTAAGGTAATTTATATTGATGATTTTACAATCCCGCTCAACTCCGTATTCATAACCTACAAGGAATTTGGCGACTTCTTCAAGAGGGCTGACAGTAGCTGAAAGTCCAATTCTTGTATATTGTCCAATTAAATGTTGTAAACGCTCAAGTGATAAACTTAGATGTACACCACGTTTATTTTCAGCAAGTGAATGTATTTCATCAATTATAACATATTTCACATTGCTTAATTTTTCCCTAAACTTTGGTGCTACCAGTAAAATGGATAAAGTTTCAGGGGTGGTAATTAGGATGTGTGGGGGCTTTTTAAGCATTTTCTGTCTTTGATATTGGGTAGTGTCACCTGTTCGGACGGCCTTTCTGATTCCCAAATCCTTTCCTGCAATTTTTTCAATGCCTTTAAGAGGTTCCTCCAGATTTTTTTCAATATCATTATCCAAAGCTTTCAGTGGTGAAATATAAATGCAATAAACTTTATCTTCAAGTTCACCTTTCTGGGAAAGAGTTGTTAGTTCACTAAGTATTGATAAAAAAGCAGTTAATGTTTTTCCGGATCCTGTAGGTGATGAAACCAAAATATTGTTTCCTTTGTGAATGTCTACAATTGACTTTTTCTGAGCTGGAGTAAAATCTTCGAAAGTTTCATCGAACCATTGTCTAACCCATGGATGTAGGGTTTTGTATATTTGTTTTTTTGAATAGCTTTTTGTTTGCTCAGTTATCATTTTTATCTCAACTTTTATCTTAAAGATTATATATTTACTAAAACTAATTTATTATTAATATAAGTTTTAAACTTTTAGGAGATATAAAATGTCTGATTTAATTTTAAAGGAAGCTATTGATAATCTCTCAGATGATGATGTAAGTGTAAGAAAGGAAGCGGTCAATGCTTTGATTGGTGTAACTGACATTGAAGCTATTGATCCATTAATTGAAGCAACTACTGATGATAATGCTCAAATAAGATTTAAAGCAGCTGAAATTTTAGGTAACATGGGGGAAGTTGCCAGGGATAAATTAATTGAAAAATTTGAGGCATCAGAAGGTAAAAATAAACGTTTTTTAACATTTGCTCTTAAAGAAACTAAGGATGAAAAAGTTATTCCTTATTTTGCAGGTGCTGTAGAGGATGATGATTTTGGAGTAAGAAAAACAGCAATAAGGGCTTTAGGGGAGCTTCAGGCACATGATGAATTATATACAATAGCTAAAGGACTTGAAGATGAAGACTGGGGTGTCCGTTTAGCTACTATTTATGCATTGGGGGATTTAGCTTCTGACGACTCCATTGATTTAATTAAAGATGCAAGACGTAAGGAAAAAGATAAAGACTTTAAAAAATCATGTAACAAGGCTCTTAAAAAAGCAGATAAGGCTAAAAAAGCAAAAGCATCTGGTAAAACTTTATCAAAAGTAAAACCAATGAGTACAATTAAGGAAATGGAAAAAACCAATGTTCAAAAAGCTATTAAAGAATATGAACAGTATGTAACTGAAGAACAGCCAAAAGATGCTCCTTATAAAAGATTATGTATTCTTTATAGAAAGAACAATGATTTGGAAAATGAAATCAGAATTTTAAATAAGGCTATTGAAGTTTTATCTAAGAAAAAACCGGGAAAAGAAGATTGGTTTGAAAAAAGATTAGCTAAATTAAGTTAATCTTATATAAATCACTTCTTTTGTTTTTTAAAAGAGGAAGTTCTGTTCTTACTTTTTTTATTTCCTCTAAATCTATTTCTGCTATTTCCATGTTTTCCTGTTCATCCAGCTGGACAATCACTTCACCCCATGGATTTGCAATAATTGAATGGCCGTAACTGTGATAGCTTGCATCTTTATTTAGTGCAGGTGCAACACCAACACAATAAACCTGATTATCCAAAGCTCTGGATCTGAATGTAAGTTCCCAATGGGCAGGACCTGTTGTCATGTTAAATGCTCCGGGATAAAACAGAATTTGAGCTCCGGCTTCTGCCATTAGTTTAGCCAGTTCAGGAAAACGAATATCATAACAGATTCCGATACCTACTTTTCCAAAGTCTGTTTTGGCTATTGTAACTTTATTTCCGGAACTTAATGTGTCTGATTCCTTAAAATAAATTTTTCCTTTAACATCAATATCAAATAGGTGCATTTTTTGATGTTTGGCTATTATTTCACCGTTTTTATCAAATAAATAGCTGGTGTTAAAGATTTTTGAGCCTTCCTTTTCAGGAATGGATCCTGCTAAAATATATGTATTATTTTCATTAGCTAATTTGGCTATTTTGGATAATGTTGGGCTATGTGTTTCTTCTTCACAGTATTCTATGAACTTTTCATTGGAATATGGGCAATTAAACATTTCGGGAAGAACAATAAAATCAGCATTCTGTTTAACTGCTTTTAAAATCATAGATGTGGCATTTTCAATGTTTTTTTCTTTATTGTCAACTACATTAATCTGACATAGTGCAATTTTAATTTTCATATTAAACACTTTAAAAAATAGAAAAAAGTATGAAATAATTCATACTTATGCAATATCTGCGGTTTGAAGTACAGTATTAATATCACTAGAATTAATGGAATTTAATGAATCGCCACTTATTTTAAATACATATAATTCTCCATTGCTGAATAATGATACATATCTGGTGTAATTTCCATTTGATTGTTCTAAAATTACGTCTGAAGCGTTTCTACCATCTAATGTTATTGTCTGAACTGTATCTATATAATTTCCATTTTCCTGAGCATAACTAATTCTATCTTGAGTTATATCTTTTAATGATGTGGAATCATTAGATACATTATAATATTGGATAATAGTGCCATTTTCGTTTTTAAAGAAGACGGAACCTTCATGGTCGCTGTCAGTTCCATTTACTTCATTCCAACTGCTTGGATAGCTGAAAGAAAATCCTGCTTCAGAAAATTTAACCATATCTCCACTTTGTGCAGTTTGGTTATTATTGTTTGGTCCTGTGATGACAATTCCGCAGATGACGATTATTGTAATAAGTATAATTGCTCCAATGAGAATTTTGTTTTCTTTAATGATTTCAATTGTACTTTCTTCGTCGCTAAATTGTTTTTTCTTTTTTTCAGGAGCTTTATCAAATATTTCCTTTTTAGGAGCTGAGGGTTTCATTTTTGGAAATTTATATCCACAGTTCCCACATGCAGGTGCACCATCGTAACTAGGATTTCCACATTCGGGACATTTTTTCACAGCCTAACCTCCATTAAATTTAACTTTTATTATTTATAATATTTAAAACTAAATGTTTTTTAATCAGTGGATATAAATAATATGTAAGTGTGATAGTATGGCAAAACCTGAAATTATAAACTTTGATAACATAAATTATGCAATTTATAAAGTTGGTACTTGGAAAAATCATTATGAAATAAATCAAATTGGATTGTCTAGAGAAATTCCTGTTACTAATGCTACATTACATCATGTTAAACTAAGTATGGAGGAAATTAGAAAATCTGAATTTGACATTGATAATAAAACTGTTAACGGATTTGTAGCTATTGCTTTACAGCTAAATCCTAAAATACAAAAAATGGATTTGGATGATGTTATTGCTTTAGAACAAAAAGAATATGAAAGTATTCTTGAAGAATTGGATAATTTAGAATTATTAAGTGATGATGGTTCTGTTTCTTTAGATACTGAAGATTATCTTATTTTCAAATTGGAAAAAGAGTGTCATGTAACCAATTCAATTCCTGCTAATTTGCATACTAAAAAATATTATGTTGATGAATTAAAAAGAATTGAAAAGTCTTTAAGTTAAAAAGCATCCAATGTTACTTTTTTATCTCTTTTTAATTCTTTTGGAGGATTTACCGCTACAAACTCAATGCCTTCTTTTTCTATTAATTCTTTAGCATCTTCTCCAAGTGATGGTGCTACAAGCAAACCTCTGATTTTCTTTTTTTGGACAAGACATTCTTTTAAATAATCATTGTCATCATCTTCAAAATCAGTAAGATATCTTTTCAGTTGTTTTACAGCACTTACTCCTGCTTTACGTGCTTTTAATTCCAAAATCATCAGGTTGTTATCACAATCTTTTCCTAAAATGTCTATAAAACCGTGTTCAACACTGTATTCTCTTGCTGTTGGCTTGAAGCCTTCTTCAATCATATGGGGTTTTTCCATAATCATGTCTCCCATATCTTTTTCATAACCTGCCTGTTCAAGTTCTTCAAAGTCTTCAATGTTTGCATAAGTTATGTATTGGACTTTTCTAATTTCAACAGTTAATAATTCTTTAGGTGTTCTTCTGTGGCTTTCTAAAATTAAGTTATTGTCCTGGATATATCCTCTTGTTTTGGATTTTGGAGGTTGCCAATTTACAGGCTCTACTTTTTTTTCCTGATGTATTAAAAATGAACCGTCTGGTTTTATTAGGATTATACGTTCTCCCCAATTCAATTCACTTAATGCTCTTCCCTCATAATTGACTTTACAGCAGGCATATATTGTAATTGTAGCTCTTTTTCTTAATGCTTCTTCTATTAAACCGTAAGCATCTTCACAATTTGGGTTCTCTAGTATTTTATATTTCATTAAAATAAGATTACTGTAGTTTAGTTTAAATATTTTATTATGGAAATTATTATCATGGATTTAGATGATTATTTTATTTCAAAGCGTGAAGAATATATTATGGATTCTTTCAAATTCCAAAGTGGAGATGTATTAAATAATGTTTCTGTAGAGTATATGACCTTTGGAACTCCAAAATATGATGATAACGGTTGTATTAATAATGCTATTGTATACTGTCATGGTTCTTTGGGAAATTATGCTTCAGTTAGCAAATTATGTCCTTTATCTTATACTGGAGGTCCTTTTGATAAAAATGAATTCTTTATTATTTCGCTTTCTGAATTAGGTGCTCCAGGTTCATGTAGCCCATCAACAACTAATTTAAATAATTCATTTCCAAAGTATAGTATTGAAGATATGGTTAATTTTCAAAATAAGTTCTTAAAAGACAAATTCGGAATAACTCATGTTAGGGGGATTATTGGGAACTCCATGGGGGGTTTTGTAGCTTTGACATGTGCAGTTCTATATCCTGACTATGCGGATTTCATTATTTCCGGAGCAAGCGGTTATAAAGTAGCGGGACGCAATTATATTTTATCAAAATTAGTTGATGAGATTATTTCAACTGACGGGGATTATGATTCTGGAAAAAATACTTCTTCATTAGTTAGAACCCTAAGACTGGCTACTCAGGCGGTTTACAGTTTCGGAATTTCAAAGGAAGCTCTTCATAAAATTCCGAATAGTCAATTGGATGTGGAATTTGATGAATTTGGAGATGAAGGATTGCTTGACAGCATTTTTGATGTTAAATATTGTAATGACGCAACTCTGGATTATGATATTGAAAAGGATTTGAATAAAATAAGATCTAAAGTTTTAATAATTGGAATAAATCAGGACCAGTATTTCCCTCCAAATTTAGATGCAATTCCAATGCATAATTTAATTGAAGATTCTGAATTGATTATTTATGATTCTAATTTGGGTCATATCGGATTTCGAGAACTTGAAACAATTGAAGAAGAATTGTCCGAATTTATGAAAAATTTCAGGTGATGGTATGGATGTTAGGATTGTAGATTATGGAGAAAATGCTGATGGGGGATTTATTAGCTATAACATAAGTGGATTATCCCAAAATCAATTGGAATTTTTAAATAATAATCTTGATGACGAAACACAAATCACAAATGATAATTTGATATTAAAAACAAAATTTAAAAAAGAGTTTTTCCCATTTCAAAGCAGAGAATCCAAAATCAAAGTTGAAGATTTTATTTCAAGAGAAGAAATTGAAATGGCAATATTTTTATCTAGTTTTTTAGAAGATATGGATTAAAAAAAGTTTTCAAGTAGCTAGAGTTATTCCAGCTATTTTGATACTTTTAACATGTGTTGGGTAGCTTTTAAGGATTTTTCAGCTATTTCTTTTGGAACAGTTACTTGAGGTTCTTCGTTTTTAAGTGCATTTCTTACTTTTTCTAAAGTATGTAATTTCATAGTGCTGCAGATAGCTCCTTCAAGTAAAGGATATAATTTTTTACCTGGAATTTCACTTTCAAGTCTGGTAATCATATCAATTTCAGTACCAATTACAAATTCCCTTTTGTCGCTTTGAGCAATATATTTTAACATTCCGCCAGTTGAAAGGACTTTGTCACATGCTTCCTGAACATCCATATTACATTCTGGATGGCAAATTATTTCCGCATCTGGGTGCTGTTTTCTTTTTAATTCAACATCTTCAATATGGAATAGTTTATGAACATAACAGTGTCCGCCTTTTGGAACAGGTATAATTTCTTTGGAAGTTTGTTTAGCTACATTGTTGCCTAAATTGTTATCCGGTCCAAAGAGTATTTCATCTTGAGGTAAACTTTCAGTAACTTTTAGTGCATTAGCTGAAGTACATAATGTGTCTGCGTGTTGTTTGGCTTCAGCAATACTGTTTACATAAAGAATTACTCCTGCATCAGGATGTTCTTCTTTTGCTTTTAATAATTCGTCTTCCGGTAACATATGTGCCATAGGACATTCTGCCTCCAAATCTGGAATTACGATTTTTTTATCCGGATTTAAGATATAAGCTGTTTCAGCCATAAAGTCTACTCCACAGAAAATAACTAAGTCTTTATCTTCTATTTCGGCAGCTTTCATACATAATTCTAATGAATCTCCAAGGAAATCAGCTATTTCTTGAATTTCTTTAGGCTGATAATTATGTGCAAGAATTATTGCATTTTTTTCATCTTTCAATTGTTTAATTTCATCTTGTAAAGACCCACTCATTATTTCACCTGTTGTTAACATACTTTCTAATTTCATTAGTAATAATTAACTTATATTTTTCTTTTTTATTAAAGTCTTTTATCCAAAAGGATATTTTCAGTGTGCTTTCTTCAAAATTAATGCCTTTTGAAAAAACTTGAGCTTTTGGATTTTTTAAAATACCTTCCTGTCCGTTTATAAAATCTAAAATATGTATTTTAAATTCTTCAATGTCTATATTTAAATCTATTCCAACAATCAGATTTACTCTGTGTCTTTCTTTTTTGTTATATTGTAAATAAGTATTGTTGGTTAGTATGGAATTTGGAATATTACTTAACACTCCATTGTCATCTCTGATAGTTGTTGACCTGAGGCTTATTGTTTCTACAGTTCCTTTCATTTCTTTGATTTCAAGAGTATCTCCGACTTTGACACTTCTGCCCATTATTAACAAGATTCCTGAAAAGAAATTGGATATGAGATCTTTAGCTGCAAAACTCACAGCAATACCTACAATTCCTAAACTTAATAATGTTCCTGCCAGATTTATATCAAATATTTGCAATATGGACATTAATGCTATGAAATAAATTATATAATTTATAATGTCTCTGATAAGATAAATCAAAGTAATGTCTTTTTTAAATCTCTTCATTTTATTCATTAAATAAGCTACAAGTCTTACAATAATGCTTGTAGTAATTATAATTAATAAAATAATGATTATTTTTGAAATAGGGTCTTCTAACATATCTATAATATTCATATTATGCACTTAAAATTTCTATTGTCATTAAATCGTCTGCAACTTCAACATTTTCAAAAACTTTTTTAGCTTCCTTTAATAAATCCTCTGTGTCAGTATATCTGGTACTGATGTGAGTTAATACTAATCGTTTAGTGTTGGAACATTTGGCTATTGTAGCAGCATCCTGTGATGTTGAATGGAAATTTTCTCTAGCTTTATCATCATCTTCAAGCGTGTATGTTGACTCATGGATTAGCAAAGTACTGTTTTTTGCAAATTCAATCATTTCTTCACATGGTCTGGTATCTCCGGAGTATGTGATTTTTATTCCTTTTCGGGCATCTCCAAGAACCTGTTCGGGCTTTATGATTTTTCCGTTTACTTCAACTTCTTCACCATTGTGCAATTTTCCAAAAAGAGGGCCTACGGGAACACCAAGTTCAATAGCTTTATTTCTCAAAAATCTTGGTTTTTTCTTTTCTTCTATTGAATATGCAAGGTTGGTTACATTATGCATAACTTCCTGGGATTTAAGGATATATTCATCAGTTTCAAGTATTGTTCCGCTGCTGATTTCTATAAATTCAATCGGAAAATCAAATTTGCAATAACCTAATGAATATATTGCATTTTCAACTTTTTTAAGACCTTTTGGCCCATATATTGTTAATGGTTTTTCTCTTCCTCTGAAATTCAGGGATTGCAGAAGTCCTGGAAGGCCCAATATATGATCTCCATGATAATGGCTAATGAAAATCTTGGATATTTTCATCGGACTTATCTTTGCATATATCAGCTGTCTTTGGGTGGATTCTCCGCAATCAAACAACATAACTTCACCAAAGGCTTTTAAAATTATCCCCGGGTGGTTTCTTGTATATGAATGAACTGCTGAAGATGTTCCTAAAAATGTAATTTCCATTTAATCACTTATATTAATTATAATAAAAATATATATCAACATATAATTTAAAATTTTGGTGATTTTTTGGATAGAATAATTGAATACATGCTTGAAGAAGATGAAGGTTTTGGAGATATTACATCTGAAGCAGTAGTTGATGAAGATAAAACTGTAACTGCTCATATTATTTCTAAAGATGAAGGTATTTTGGCAGGTATTGATATCATTAAGGAAATGTTTGAGTCTAAAAATGTCCAAGTAATTTTTAACTTAAAAGATGGAACTAAAATAGCTAAAAATGATTTGTTAATGTGTTTAAAAGGTGATGCAAGGACAATATTGTTGCTTGAACGTTCTGCACTAAATCTGCTCATGAGAATGAGTGGTGTAGCCAGTGCCGCTGACTATTATGTTAATTTGGTAAATGATTATGATGTAATAATTGCAGGAACACGTAAAACACTGCCAGCTATTGGAAAATTCGATAAACAGGCATTAAAAATAGGCGGTGTAGATACACACAGATTCTCCCTTGATGATATGGTGTTGATTAAGGATAATCACATAGCCAGTGTTGGAACTCCTTTGGAAACACTTTTAAAAGCTAAAGAAAATGTTAGCTTTTCTAAAAAAATTGAAATAGAAGTTGAATCCCTAAAAGATGCGGTTGATTGTGTTGAAAATAAAGCAGATATTGTAATGTTGGATAACATGTCTCCTAAAGAAGTTGAAGAAGTTTTAGAAGAGTTAATCAAATTAAATATTCGTGACAATTCTTTAATTGAAGTTTCTGGAGGAATCACTGCTGAAAATATTGTGGATTATGCTAAATTGGGAATTGATATAATTTCTCTTGGTGCTCTGACTCATTCAAGCAGAAGTTTAAACTTTTCTTTAAGAATACTAGAGGATTAAAGAATGTCTGTTGTAAATAAGTTCAACCAAAAAGCTAAAGAATATGATAGTGAAAGAAGAGCTTTAATACCATGTTTTGATGATTTTTATGGAATAGCTATTGATTGTATTGATTTTAAAGGAGATAATCCGAAAGTTTTAGATTTAGGTGCTGGAACTGGTATTTTATCTCAATTTTTGCTTGAAAAATATCCAAATGCAGAAATTGTCCTTATTGACCTGGCTGAGGAAATGCTAAAAGAGGCCGAAAAAAGATTTGAAGGAAATGATAATATTTCATTTATATGTGACGATTATATAACTCATGAATTCAACACAAAGTTTGATATAATCATATCTTCTCTTTCCATTCATCATTTGACTGGAACGGAAAAGAAAGTTTTAATTGAAAAGTATTATGATTTATTAAATGATGGTGGAAACTTTGTCAATGCAGATCAGGTTTTAAATCCTAATAAAGGTGTTGAAGATTATTTTAAATCAAAACTTGATGAACATATTGGTGAAATTAGTGAGAAAGCTTATGGAGAGGCTAAAATTAGGAGAACTTATGATAAACCCAGCTCTGTGGATTTTCAGTTGGAATGTTTAAAAAATGCAGGTTTTGACCGTGTTGGAATTCCTTATAAATATTATGTTTTTGCAGTATTTTGGGCTAAAAAATGATAAATTTAATAATATATAAAAATCATAATTATTAAAGATAGATGATTATTATTTTTTTTACAATGGTGATTTAATGGTAAAAATGGCTAAATTAGCTTTGGAAGATGGTACAGTTTTAAAAGGTGATGGTTTCGGTTATGAAACTACTAAGGTAGGGGAACTTGTTTTTTCAACTGGTATGGTTGGTTATACTGAATCTTTAACTGATCCTTCTTTTAAAGGAGAAATATTAATGTCTACTTATCCTTTAGAGGGAAATTATGGGGTAAGTGAAGAATGGTATCAGTCAGATAAAATTCAAGCTGAAGGTTTTGTTGTAAGGGAAGTTTGCAGAGAAGTTTCTAATTTTTCATCACAAAAAACTTTAGATGATTTTTTAAATGAATTTGAAACTCCTGGAATTAGTGGAATCGACACACGTGATTTAACTCTTAAAATTCGTGAAGAAGGTTCAATGAAAGCAGCTATTTCAACTGAAGACATTCCTGACAGTGAATTAATAGAACTTGCACGTGCTCAACAAAGCATTATTGATATTGACGTTGTGCCGCAGGTATCTACTAAAGAAATTAAAGTTTTCAATGAGGATGCCAACAAAAAAGTAGCTTTAATTGACTGCGGTGTTAAGAAAAATATTATAAACAACTTTTTGGAACGTGGAATAGGAGTTGTTTTGTTCCCATATGATACTGATTATAAAACTATTTTGGATTACTCTCCTGACGGTTTGATGATTACTTCAGGACCAGGAAATCCTGATAGGGTACATGAAACTATCAGCACAGTTCAAAAATTATCTGAAAGATTACCTATTTTTGGAATTTGTATGGGTCAGCAGTTAGTAGCTAAATCTTTTGGAGCCAGATCTTACAAAATGAAATTTGGACACAGAGGGGCAAATCAGCCGGTAAAAGATTTGAAGACAGGTAAAGTATATATCACTTCTCAAAATCACGGATTTACTATTGATAAAGAGTCTATTAATGAGACTGACTTAGTTTTAACTCAAGTAAATCTTAATGATGGAACTCCTGAAGGTTTTTCACATAAGGAATTGCCTGTTCACTGTATTCAGTACCATCCTGAAGCAGGACCTGGTCCAAATGATACAAGATATGTTTTTGATAAATTTAGTCAAATGATGGATGAATATTAAGATTACCATTTTATAATAAAAATTAATGAGGATTACAAAATGCCTATTGATAAGGATATTAAAAAAGTATTAATAATCGGTTCTGGACCTATTCAAATTGGTCAAGCAGCAGAATTTGATTATTCTGGTTCACAAGCATGTAAATCACTAAGAGAAGAGGGAATTGAAACTGTCCTTGTTAACAGTAATCCTGCTACTATTCAAACTGATATGGATATGGCAGATACTGTTTATACCGAACCATTAACTCCTGAAATTGTCTCAGAAATTATTAAAAAAGAAAATGTCGATGCAATTTTACCGACTATGGGTGGACAAACAGGATTAAATATAGCTACAGGACTTGGAGATTTAGGTTTACTTGACGGAATTAAAGTTTTAGGTTCTGATATTCAGACAATTAAAGATGTGGAAGACCGTGATTTGTTCGGTCATTTCATGGATAAACTTAACGAACCTATTCCAAAATGTCATGCTGTAGAAAGTGTTGAAGAAGCTATAGAAGCAGTAAAAGACATTGGTTATCCAGTAATTGTAAGACCTGCATTTACACTTGGAGGAACCGGTGGTGGAGTAGCTTACAATGAAGAAGAATTAATTGAAATAGCTACTCATGGATTGGATATGAGTTTCATTAACCAGGTTCTTATTGACGAATCTGTTTTAGGTTGGAAAGAATTCGAATATGAAGTAATGAGGGATAAAGAAGACACTTGTATCATTGTATGTAACATGGAAAACATAGACCCTATGGGAATCCACACTGGTGAAAGTGTTGTTGTAGCTCCTGCTCAAAATTTAAATGATAGGGATTCACAGGCATTAAGAGATGCTTCCATTAAAATTATCAGAGCTTTAGGTATTCAGGGAGGATGTAATATTCAATTTGCAGTTAATCCGGAAACCGGAGAATACAAGGTAATTGAAGTAAATCCAAGGGTAAGTAGAAGTAGTGCACTTGCATCTAAAGCAACAGGTTATCCTATAGCTAAAATTTCTTCTAAAATAGCTTTGGGAATGACTTTAGATGAAATTAAAAATGATATTACTAAAGAAACACCTGCTTCCTTTGAACCGGCTATTGATTATGTAGTTGTAAAAATCCCAAGATGGCCATTTGATAAATTCAGAGGAATCAACCGTGAAATAGGAGTTCAAATGAAAGCTACCGGTGAAGTAATGGCAATCGGTAGAACATTTGAAGAAGCAATTCAAAAAGCTATCAGATCACTTGATATGGGTCATGACGGATTTGAATATGTTGAATACACTGAAGATGATTTGGCCAATCCGACTGATGAGCGATTATTCCAGTTATATTCAGCCATTAAAGACGGAATGGATTTGGATAAGATTCAGAAATTAACCAATATTGACAAATTTTTCCTATACAAAATCAGAAACATTGTTAATTTTGAAAATGAAGTTACAGAAGAAAAATTAAACGATGCTGACTTCCTGAGAAAAGCTAAACAGATGGGATGTTCAAACAAAAGATTAGCCGCCCTATCTAATCAGACTGAAGAATACATTAGAAACTTACTTAACAGATTCAATATAAAACAGTCCTATAAAATGGTTGATACCTGTGCTGCAGAATTTGAAGCTAAAACACCATATTATTACAGTACATATGATTCAGGTAACGAGCTCAAATCATCCAATAAAAAGAAAATCGTTATTTTAGGTGCGGGTCCTATCAGAATAGGTCAGGGTATTGAGTTTGATTACTGTTGTGTACATTCCTCACTTGCTCTAAAAGATGAGGGAATTGAAACTATTTTAATCAACAACAATCCGGAAACTGTAAGTACTGATTATGATATTTCTGATAAACTGTTCTTTGAACCTATCACTTTTGAAGATGTGATGGGTATTATTGATCAGGAAAAACCTGATGGAGTTATTGTTCAATTTGGTGGTCAAACTTCAATTAATTTGGCAGTACCATTAGCTAATGCTGGAGTTAAAATATTGGGAACTCCATATGAAAGTATTGATGGTGTTGAAGACAGGGAATTATTTGCAAAATTATTAAATAAATTGCATATTCATCAGGCACCATATGGAACAGCTAATTCCTTTGAAGAAGCTCGTGAAATTGCAGAGAGAATTACTTTCCCTGTTTTAGTACGTCCGTCATATGTTATTGGTGGAAGGGCTATGGAAATTGTTTATGACAATAATGAGCTTGAAAAATATATGAAAGAAGCTGTAAAAGTCTCACCTGAACATCCGATTTTAGTAGACAAGTTCCTTGAAGATGCTATTGAATTGGATGTGGATGTATTGTGTGACGGTGAGGAAGTATTTATAGCAGGAATTATGGAACATATTGAGGAAGCGGGTGTTCACTCCGGAGATTCTGCTTGTGTAATTCCACCGCAAACTATTCCTGAACACATTCTCAACACTATTCGTGAATACAGTACTAAATTAGCTTTGGAATTGGATGTTAAAGGTTTAATGAATATTCAGTATGCAGTTAAACTTGATGAGGAAATGGTTTACATTATTGAAGCTAATCCTCGTGCAAGTAGGACAGTTCCATTTGTAAGTAAAGCTATTGGAGTGCCATTAGCTAAAGTAGCTACATGGATTATGACTGGAGCTAAATTAAAAGACTTTAATTTAACTAAAGAAATAAAAATAGATCATGTTGCTGTAAAAGAATCTGTTTTCCCATTCTTAAAACTTCCGGAATCCGATACAGTACTTGGACCTGAAATGAAATCCACTGGTGAAAGTATTGGTGTAGATGAAAACTTTGGAATGGCATTTTACAAATCCCAGCTTGCTGCAGGTATGGATTTACCAAAAGAAGGTAAAATCTTTATCAGCGTAAAAGAACAGGATAAAAAGAAAATCCGTCCAATTGCTGAAAAAGCAGCTAATTTAGGTTTTGAACTTGCAGCAACTAGCGGAACTGCTGATGCGGCAAAGGGTGTTGACATTGAAAAAATTAAAAAAGTATCTCAAGGATCTCCAAACATCAGGGATGCAATTTTAAACAAGGAAATTGATCTGATTATCAACACTTCAGAAGGTAAACAGTCTGCTCAGGACGGATATATAATCAGACGTTTAGCTATTGAACTTGGTATACCTTATGTTACTACCTTGTCTGGAGCTAGAGCTGCTTTAAATGCTATTGAAGCTGTTCAAAATAATGAAATTACAGTAAAATCTTTAAATGAACATATTGATGGAGAATAAGGTTAATTATTATATAAATAATCTTTAATGTCTATTCCACAATATGGACATTCTTTTTCTTTATTTTTTAATTTACGCCTACATTTAGGACAATAATTTAATTTAACAGGATATTCCTTATTTAAGTCTAATTTTTTATCAATGTCTATTCTTAAGCTAATCATTGTTTTTAGAGCATTCATATCCCAGTTATTATCCATCAGCTTTTTTTTATAGTAATAAGCTTCAGTCATACTTTTATAGTATCCAAAAATAGTTTCTCCTTTCTGTACAAAAAATTCCCGTTTTTTATGGTCAAAATGAATTTTACCTTCTCTTTCCTCTTTATTTATTTTGCTTCCTTTGATTCTGCCTTTGGGTCTTTTTTCAGGAAAAGGAGGTAATTTCATATTTTCGTATTTATTTTCTAAATCTGATTCAACAAGCAAATCATAATCAAAATTACAGTAAAAAAGAGCGTCTCTTTCATATAAAGCATCAGATAACTTTTTAAACTCACCATAGTCTTTATTATTATATTTTATCCGATACACATTTCCGGATTTTACAATATTTCTGTAAAAATATCTTATTTCTTGTGAGTTAATAGTAATCATTCCTATTATGCTTAAAGAAAGGCGTAAAGGCCATATTTTGGGAGGTATAAAAAGTGTTCTAATTTCTTTTTTGAAGTTAATTGAGGTTGTATTTATATTAATTAAAATATAGCCCTTCACCAGAATAATATATTTTCTTATATTTTTATAAAACTTTCCATTCAATAGGTAATCTATATATAAAACAAATTAGAAAACTTTTTTTTAATGTTAACAATTAAAGATGGGATTGTATTAAAGGGACAGGATTTAACTCCAGTTCGTGAAAACATTGTCATTGATGATGGCAAAATTATAGAAATGGCTAAAGATGTCTGTGAAGGTAAAATTATAGATGCCACAGATTCAATTGTCTGCCCAACTTTCTTAAATGGCCACACTCATATTGGAGATTCCATAATTAAGGATGAAGGTTACGGATTATCATTGGGGGAAATGGTCAAACCTCCAAATGGCGTTAAACATAAAGCACTGGCTAATGCTGAAGACGGCGAAATAATTGATGCTATGAAAAAGTCAATGTGGGATATGTTCGAATCAGGGACAACTCATTTTATTGATTATCGGGAAGGCGGAATTAAAGGTGTTGAGCTTTTAAGAAAGGCTTCTAAAAATTTACCTGTAACTCCTGTTATTCTTGGCCGTGACGATAGTTTCTATGGGCAAAATCCTGATTTGAGAAAAGTTAAAATAGCTATTCGCAAACTTTTAAAATTGGCTGACGGTATTGCATTAAGCGGATTTGGTGAGATTAGTGATGAAGTAGCTAGTTTAATAACTTCTGAATGTAGGAAAGCAGGTAAAATATCTTCAATTCATGTAGCTGAATCAATGCATCTTCAGGACGATTCCTTAAGGGATTTCAATAAAACTGAAATTCAAAGGGGAGTGGATGCTGATTTTAATCAGCTGGTTCACTGTACAAATCCGAGAAATAATGATTTGGAATTGATTAAAAATTCAAATGTTGTTGTTTGTCCAAGAGCTAATGCCACTTTAAATGTTGGTGTGGCTCCTTTAAATGAGATGTTTTCTAAAGGAATCAAACCCCTGCTGGGCAGCGACAATTTAATGTTGAATTCACCTAATTTGTTTAGGGAATTGGAATTCAGCTTAAAGATAATGTCTGTTTATTACAAAAATTACTTGAATCCTAAAGATTTATTGAAAACTGCAACAACCAATATCTGTAATTTTGAGATTAACCGATATATTGAAAAGCAGGTTATTGATGTTAATCAGGAAGCAAACTTATTTATTTCTAAAAAATATTCAAAAAATCCTTATTTAAATATTATAAATCGTTGTGGAACGAAAGATATATTATATATTATGAACAGAGATATTCATATTAAAAATGTTTGATATAAATAAAACATAAAGTCAAATTACTTGGGAGATGGAAACATGTACAAAAAAATATTAGTCCCAACTGATGGGTCAGAATTTGCTCAAAAAGCTGAAAAACATGCATTATTTTTAGCTAAAACTACTGGTGCTGATATTTATGCGCTTAGTGTTACTGAAAATAATTTTGTTAACGGGCTTCCATTAGATGATGAGGTATATCAATTAAACAAATTACTCAAGCAACGTTCTGAAGATAATATAAAAGAATTTGAAGAAATGGATGAAACTTCAGGTATAAAATTCCATGGAATTATTAGGGAAGGTTCACCAGCTAAAACTATCTTGGAAGTAGCTAAAGAAGAAGACATTGATTTGATTGTTATTGGTAGTTCTGGTAAATCCGGATTTGACAGATTTATAATGGGTAGTGTTGCTGAAAAAGTAGTTAACGCTGCTAAATGTGCGGTGTTGGTTATTCACTAATTTTTCAACATTCCCTTTTTTTATATTTTTAATAAACTATTTTAAGGTGTTTATCATGTTAGTAAAAAGAGCTATGTCTAAAAATGTTGTTAGTGTTTCAGTTCCTGGAAACCGTGAAAAAGTTTTAGACTTAATGAGGAAAGAAGATAAAGCGGTTCTTCCTGTTGTTAAAGGTGACACTAAACAGCTAGTGGGATTAATAACTCGTTCAGATTTAATTGTCAATCCTGATGAAGAACAAATAGCTATTTTAATGAGTACTGATTTGGTTACTGCAAGTCCTGATGACGATGTTAAGGATGTAGCTAAAAAAATGATTGATAATAATGTTAGGAGAGTTCCTGTTGTTGATGATAATGGTGATTTGGTAGGTATTATCACTTCCTTTGATTTGGTATCCAATGCATTAATTAAACTTGAAAGTGATGATCCTGTTGAAAATTTCATGATTACTACAGTTCCAACAACATGGTATAAAACTCCTCTAAATGTTGCATTTGAAACTATGAAACAGTTCGGTCTTAAATCTGTTTTAGCTTTAAATGATTCTGCTAAATTAGTGGGTATTTTAACTGAAACTGATTTTATTGAAGAATCAGAAATTATCTCAGAACGTAGTGAACACAGTTCTACAGTAGGAACCGAAGGAGATAAATGGTCCTGGGACAGTACTTCTGTTTTATATATTGAGAAAAATTGTTTAAAATTCACTGACAAGCTTGTTGAAGATGTTGGTACACATAAAGTTGAAGTAGTTAATTCTAAAACTAAAGCATCTGACTGTGCTAAAAAAATGAAAACATTAAATATTGAACAAATTCCAGTTATTGGTGTGGAAGGAGAGTTAATAGGGCTTGTAAGAGCTAGTGATTTAATTAAAGCTTTAGTGGATTAAGTGTGGTGTATATGGCTCTTAATCCAGTTTTGGTAATAAAAGTTATGGATGGGAATTCTGTTGGTGTTAGAGCAAGACTTAAAGATGATTATGTTGAACATGAAATTGTCTTGAATTCAGTACTTGCTTATTACTGGGCCAATGATTTCCCTCCTGTTGTAAAATTTTTAGAACTTTTTGAATCTGTTATAAAAAGAACCATTAATGAGCTAATGCCTCATAAAAACTTAAATTTAAAATATGAAGTTAAGGCAGATGCAAAACTTGAAGATGCATCTGAAATAGAAATTAATTTGATTGAAGTTGAAGCTGATGGTATTGGCTTTAAAATTGATGGAAAACAATTAATTCTTCAGGGTTTTAGAAACACTGATAATTCTGAACTAACAGACTTTAAATTTAATGAAAGCTTTGATAAAAAGATAGAAACGCCGGATATTGTTTTAAAGAAATATGAAGAAATGAAAAATAAATAATTTTATACATTTCTTCGTATATCTGGTAATAATTCCATAAATTTATCTAAACATTCTTCTTTTGATTTGAAATTACTCCCTTTAATTAATCCGTTTTCATGGATTTCCTGATTTTCAATAAGTATTTTTTTGGAATCACTTGAAATTGATTTGTCTTTCAGCTGATTTTTCGTATTTTCAATGTCTATTGTGTATGGGAGCTGATATTCAAAAGCACCCTTTGAGTAGTCAATAGTAATGTTTTCATCATCATCAATTTCTGATAAATTTAAAGCTACTTTTTTAAAACCTATTGATTTTAATTTGTCTTTGATTTGTTTTAATGTGTTTTCATTTAATATTTTATTTAAGTCATCAACTTCACATAGGGCAAGCCCATTATTGTTGCGAACTTTTACGATTTCGCAGTTTGTTTTTTCATAAATAAAATCTTCACTTGCACTGACCTGTTTAATATTTTCCGGAGTCATTTTGGTGTTAGTAGGTAGTCTGGTTCCAAGACAGGTGGTTGATCTTGAAAAGGGGATATTGTGTTTGTTTAAGTATTCATGAATCTCTTTGGAAGTTAACTTGGCGTGAATAAATGGACTTTCAATATTGTTTTTATATGTAATTAGTATTCCTGGCCTGTCCAAAACCAGATCACTTATATTATTTCCGTCTAGAACAGATTCATAACCATTGTCTGTGGCATACTTTTTAATATTTCCATACATTAAATCTCTGCATACAAAGCATCTGTCTGATTTATTGGAGAGTAAATTTTCGTGCTCGTAGAAATTCAAATCAATAACTTTGTGCTTTATTCCAAATTCTTTGGCAGTTTTTTTGCAATGTTTAATAAAACCAGTAGGGAAGATATGATTGTCAATAGTTATAGCTATTGGTTTGTCACTAACTTTGGATGCAAGATAGGCAAGTAATGTACTGTCTGCACCTCCAGAAAAAGCTATTGCTATTTTACGATTTTTAATAGTGTTTTCTACTTTTTCAATTTTTTCATCCAAATTCATTCTATCACATGTGTTATATACCTTATTAAAGATTTTGCATCTTCTTTTTTAATATCCTCGCAAAAACGAATAAAGGTAACTAATCGGTCCTTTGTATCATCATCTAATTTTGAACTATTTAATGTTTGTGCATAATTCCTTTTTGGATAGAATGTGGATTTGGCAATAGAAAGCAATTCGTCCTTTTCATCTTCAGTAATGATATTTTCTTTTACTGCTTTTGTAAATGTATATTCCATATTAATTAAAGGTTCGGATAATTGCTCTAAAGTTTCACTTTCAAGCATAACTGCAACATCATCGTCAGAAGTTACCTTACCTGTTGCATACTGTTCATAAACATAACCGATTCCTTTCATACCTAAAGTATCCAGTTCAGAAGCTCTTAAAGCCCCCATACTGGATGCTCCAACAACAGTTATTCCTTCATCAATTGCTTTTAGGATTTCCCTATGTGCAACTGCAGAATTTTGATGAAAAACACCATCAATTATTCCAATAATGTCCGGATGTTCATTGATGGCCAGTCCGATATCTCCACGTTTGATTGGTCTTTTATAGATAACTTCAACATCGTCGTGGCTATCCAATATTTCTTTTGCTTCATCAAAGGAAAGTGATAATCCGGTATAAATTATTATTTTAACCATATAAATCTAAAATTTTAAGCAGCGGTCTCCAGCACGGGTGTTGTCTATGGAATAAAGTTCCATTGTCGGAATTACAATACGGACCACACTTACTCCAAGTTCAGGGCGTGTTAAATCACTATACAATATTTTGTCCAGCCCATTTTTCATTAATTCATCTTTAACAATTTCAATGTCTCGGGTTATGGAATTGGCACTTTTATCTTCAATATCTCTGAAAGATATTTTGTCTTCTTCATCTTCAAAATAACATTTATTGATTCTTTTCATACGTTCATAACCTGCTTTTCGTGCAAAATCAGCCCTTACAGTATCTTCACGAGCACCCTGAATTTGTGTTGCTCTGCTTTGAGCCACTTCAGTAAGAGCACGTAAAACAGCTATTTCCGGATTAAGATGAGTTCCAATACCTAAGGACAATAATCCAGCATCTTTTAAAACAGTATCATCTGCAGATGCGGCTATTGTGGGAACACCAACATCTGCTGTTAAGTCCATTAGCTTAATGTTAATTCCATTTTCATGGTATTTGTTAAGAACCTGATTAATATTTTCGCTATCAATACTTTCAAGGTCAATCTGTTTTGAATTTTTATGGGTAAGCTCAAAAATACTCCATGCGTCTCTTTCGATAACTTCAAAAATTCCATGTAAAATTGCTTCTTCTAAAATATTTCCTGAAGCCAAACCATTAGTGTTTCCTTTAAACAGACTCTGAACATTATTTTCAGGAACATACGGATGATAAATTGCATTGGATGGAATATAATAATTCTCTCCAGATATTAAATCCTTTGAGATGCTCCATTCCAAATTCATTGTGTCGAGTAAATCTTTACTGAAATCTTTTGGCAGATTTAGAGAAATCGGATCAATATATTTTCCTTCTATTTCATTTAAACCTGCAATAACAGTTTCATCTGTGTCCTGCTTTTCAGCAGAGTATCTCTCAAAACCTTCCATCATAGCTGAAGCTTTAGCATGTTCCGGTGTAATTCCTTTACCTCCATAGATGCTTATTCCACCATCCTGAGCAGTAGGTCTAATAGCTGAAAAAACAGGAATTCCAATTCTGTCCAGATGTGTTATTTCAGTTATACGGGTTATTCCGGCTGTTTTTATTTTGCTTTCATTGTTTTCGATTGTTTTTGAAGGGGGGATTATCCTGTGTGTTCCTTTAAAAAATGTTATTTCTTGATTTTCCATTGTCTATTATCCTATTAAAATCTTTATTATACCTTCAACACCTACTGTCATGGAAAGATAAGTCATAATTCCTGAAATAGCAATTGTAACAATCCAGATTAATCCATTCCATCTGAGTACTTTGCTGCCGTCTAAATTCCAAATAGGAATCAGGTTAAATGTAGCTAAATAGCTGTTAATAGTAAATCCAAGTGAACAGACAAGGAATATGATTTGCATTGTTGGATTGAAAAATGCCATAGGATAAACTACAGTAGCTATCAATAGGAATACAATAGCAAGTACAATATTGACTATAGGTCCTGCTATAGATATGATACCATTGGTTCTGTCATCTAAGAAATTTGCATAAGTATAAACTGCTCCAGGAGCTGCAAATACAATTCCGCAAAAGGAACTGGCTAAAGCAATAATCAAACCAACCGGCCAGAGCTGATATTCAGACCAGTAACCAAAATGCATTGCACTGAATTTATGTCCAAGTTCGTGGAGAATAAATCCTAAACCTACACCTACCATTACAATAGGTAATATAAAGTACATTGCAGAGAAATCTCTGCCTGTATACAATATTGAAAAAGAAAGTGAGATAACGAAAAATGAAATTATTAAGTCCCTCACTTCATTGCTTGTAAATTTAAACATGGTTTTTACATATCTAATTTTATATATAAAAATTTTTTCAGTAAATTGCTTTTTATAGCATATAATATAGCACAATACCAAGTATGATAAGGAAGAAATTTAAGCAGTACAGTGAAAGAGCACCTCTTAAGTATTTATCTTCATCAGATTTTGTGTATAAATAATATGTTATGATACATCCAGCTATTAAAACTGGAATAGTTATATAAGGACTGATATATTTTTTAATAATAAAAATAGCTATGGGGATAATGATAGCTATTGTTTGTTTTGCATTCATTTTTTCCTCCTTTTTAATTTGTAATTCCTAAAATTTCTGTAAATGGGATTGTAGTAAATTGGTGGAGTAGTATGAAGAATATGATTAATGCTATTGCTAAATATATTGCTTCTCCTTTTTTGGTTCTGTTTTCAAATGGTAAATATTTGTTGATTTTGTTTGGGTATATTAGCCATATGAAGCATGCTGTTGTGGATATCAGTAATCCTGCTATGTTTATTGGGGATGTTTCGTAGAGTCCTTGTGTGTATCCTAAATAGCAGCAGATAGATAGTACTGGCCAATAGTAGTTAGGTTCATAACCTGCATCATAACCGATTTCCCCATTTTCTTCTAGGCTGGAATCGTTAAATGTTTTAAATTTAAGGCCGATTCCTAAAAATGGCAGTGCAAATATTATTGCTAGTAATACGGATTTCATAACAGTTGCTCCAGCACACAAACACATCATAAGCACAGATAAAGATGTGGTTGAAAATCCTAAAATAGTAAATGCAAATATTTGATAAGAATATCCTCTAAAATTGTTAAAGTTGTATAATTTATATTTTTTATCTAATTCATCACTATAATATTCTATTAGAAATATTCCTCCTAATGCAAACAATAATAATAAGAAAAATAAAAATCCTATCCATGTAAATGGTGATATTGCAGTTGCTATTAATAAAAATCCTCCAAATACTTTTATAAATCTTTTTTTCACGGTTTTTTTATCTGCAAAATATTTCTCATCAATATTAAATAAATTAAATAATTTTAACATAGAATCACCTATGGTAAAGGAACACCTGTAAAACTAGATACATATCCTTCACTAGTATCAGTCATTGCTTTATAAAATGTTTTTAAGGTAGGTTTTCTTATTGTATCATTAGATAAACAGTTAAGCATTAATCTGCCCGTCCAATATATTGCTGCAGTTTCGCTAATTTTATTAACTGAAGCATGAAATAAAAATAATCTTTTTTTCATTAATGGGTGTCCGCCAAAATTAAATTTTGGTTGACTTGTTGATTTTTTTAAAATATTGT
>OKRW01000067.1_pt1 | contig 97779 bp, 76 predicted proteins | sample 1601151 | NCBI WGS metagenome assembly OKRW01 (sample SAMEA3541471, study PRJEB24748) | human gut metagenome | biome: human gut; feature: human-associated habitat; material: faeces | place: China | collected 2012 | reverse complement strand
GGGGACGGACGCCATCTCGCCAGACACTACCGTGCGTCCCTACAGCGGGTTACACGTCAAGTGCGTCCGTTGTGTCAAAGTTTACAGCATTCGTGGTTTTAACGGGGACGGACGCCATCTCGCCAGACACTACCGTGCGTCCCTACAGCGGGTTACACGTCAAGTGCGTCCGTTGTGTCAAAGTTTACAGCATTCGTGGTTTTAACGGGGACGGACGCCATCTCGCCAGACACTACCGTGCGTCCCTACAGCGGGTTACACTTGACTCTGGAATGTGCCACAAGTTGCGCTTAGTCTTGCTATGTCGTTGTTTTTTCGTAACTTGCCTCCGTTTTTGAGAGCCAACGCTTGCACAACAAGCTCTGGCGATTCGTACGGATTTGGAAATCACGCAGATAAAGTTTAGATAGTACTAAGCAATAACACTATATGATCAGAAAACTACTAATTACAGCAGGGCTAATTGTAGCAACGAGCGGACTCGCGCTACAAGCAACAGCCCAAACAGCCAATCTTTATGGCGATGAGGGTGTAAAGGAACCCTCTTACAGTTCACGCTACGAGCTCAAGACGGGTCGACAGTTGATGTCGCAAGATGTCAAGGCGACAGACTCTCGTCCGATCTATACGACTCAGGAGGGCTTCTTCGTTCGCTTTGTCAAGGAAGAGGACAATACCATCGAGATCGCACCAGCGCAGAGTGCGGATGATCGCCTTAAGGAGGGCGTTTACTATAAGAATGTCGTAATCCCTGAGACTCTCAATGTCAAGAAGGGTACTAGTGTGGTTCCCTGCACGGTAGTAGCTGTGGGACAGGCTGCTTTTGCATTCAATGAGGTCCACACGGTGCAGTATCCAGCTACTTGCAAAGAGCTTAAGGATAGAGTCTTTCGTCTAGCTTCGCTCAAGGAGTGTGTCATCCCTGATCAGATTGAGAAGATCGGTGACAATGTCTTCCAAGATTGTAAGGATATTGCTAAGATAGAGATTGGTAAGGGACTCAAGAGTATGGGCAAAACTCCATTTATGAACTGCCAAAACCTTGCGACCATTACGGTATCTCCCGAAAACACCATCCTTACGGCTCAGGACAATATCCTCTATAGTAAGGATATGACGAAGCTCTACCTCTGCCCCGCAGAGCTTAAAACGCCTAAGATTGTGGTACCTAATACGGTAAAGGAGATAGAGGACTTTGCCTTCCTGAGCTGCATCTATATTAAGGAGCTAGTCCTTAACGAGGGCTTGGAGCGAATAGGTGACGAGGGACTCTACAACTGCTCATGGCTCACAGAGCTGACGATACCAGCATCTGTAAAGGAGATTGGCTATGGTGCCCTCTCACTACTCAAAGATTGTGAAACGCTCAAGGTAGCAGAGGGCAATAAGACCTTTGAGGTTAAGTCTGACGGTGTCAATGAGGGTAAGCTCCTTATCAACAAGGTCAAGAACTCCCTTGTCGTATGCCTTTACAAAGGAACTAAAAATGTCACCGTCCCAGAGGGTATCAAGACAATTGAGCCTTTTGCATTCAACCATTGTCGCTGGACCGAGTCGGTCAAGTTCCCATCATCTGTCGATAGTGTAGGGCAGACAGCTTTTTCAGATATGAGAATCTCTGAGATTGAGATCCCTGAGCAGGTTCGGGTTATCCCCAAGTACTGCATCAGTGACTGTGCTAAGCTTACGAAAATCACTCTTGGTAAAAACGTCACTCTAGTCGAGGATCAAGCATTCGCGGGCAATGATATGATGGAGACAAAGGGTGGTACGCTACAGATTCTAGCTGTCACACCTCCAGCCGTGGGCAAGGATAGCGATGGTAAAGTCTACGATATGGGCAAAGACTTCTACAAAAAAGTCACTCTAGAAGTACCTGCAGAGGCTAGAGCAGCTTATCAGAAAGATAGAAACTGGAAGAAGTTCCGCAGGGTCTATCCAGTAGGCAATGAGCTTGTCCAGCCTAAGGCACCACTACAGATCAGCGTAGCAGGAGGTCTCCTATCTATCGTAGCGCCTGAGGTCGCTCCTATTGCGATTTACACGCTCGATGGTCAGGTTGTCTACACAACCTCTGCGCTAAAGACGCAGGTGGCTCTACCTACAGGTCTCTATCTAGTGACCTACGGGTCAGAAACCATAAAGGTGTTCGTTGACTAAAGGTATAGCACTCTAGAGTCGCTCCTCACTTAGAGCCTCTCTAGAGTGCTTACTACTTGAGATACTAATAATTTACTAACTATATAAGGATATGAAGTCAAAACTACTCCTTCTCCTCACGCTAGTAAGCGTGTTGGGGTTAACTGCTTTCCGAGCTTCGGCTCAGGAACCCGCCATTGGTAAGATTACCATTGGTACCGAACTTAACGTCGGTGACAGGATGAATCTCATCTTCACAGGTCCCGATGGCACGCTCAAAGATATCACTGTCGAGGGTGCCAAGCAAGTTCAGGTCGAGGGCAAGATCGCCTATGAGATCACACAAAAGCCGGTAACGATCACAGGAGACATTCGCACTTTCGAGTGTACTATGTCTCGCATTACAACGCTTGAGTTTGATAACTGTGTGAACCTGAACACACTGATCTGCGGTACTAATGCACTCAAGCAGCTAGACCTGACTGGACTACCCGCTCTAGAGTCTCTAGACTGTACTACAGCTGAGATCAACACCATCACGCTTGGAAACAATGACAAGCTGAAATCAATCAAGGCTGATGCCAATAAGCTCAAGAGCATCAACCTGACTGGGGCACCTAACCTAGAATCTGTCTCTCTGCCGATTAACTCACTGACAGAAATCGATCTAGACGGAGTCTCTTGTAGCTCGCTAGACCTTTCTAACAATGCCCTAACTTCTCTAGATCTCTCTAAGACCTCAAATCTTGAGTGGCTTAGCGTATCTTCTAACCCGCTCACATCAATCAACCTAACTGGCTGTACTTCCCTAGTTAATTTTAGCGCTAAGACGACTAAACTCGAAGAGATAAATCTCACAGGTCTAACCGAACTAGAGTCGCTAGACCTACACGCAGGTAGACTGAATAAGATTACATTCGGTGAGAATGGCGAGCTCACTGACATAGACCTAAGTAACAATAAGCTCTCTTCGGTAGACTTCAAGGAGTGCCCTAAGCTGAAGTATCTCAGTCTAAACGACAATGAGTTCACAGAGATGGCCCTCAAGGGACTAGAGGAGCTCTCTAGCATCAACTTGAGATTTAACAAGCTTACAAACTTCTCTATAGAGGATTGTCCTAGTCTCAGCTCAGTTGTCGTCAGTGACAACCTCCTTACATCTGTAGATCTAACAGGTGGTAAGGATAATCTGAGTGATGTATACGTTGGTGGTAACCAACTCACTACACTTGATCTGTCAGGCTTTGCTAGCCTATCTACGCTCAGCGCTGAGGGCAACCAGCTCACCTCTGTCAATCTAGAGGGTTGTACCAATCTATATAGCTTGAATCTTGCCAACAACAAGTTCACGGCTCTTACGCTCCCTTCCCTACCTTCTCTTGGAGAGGTTTACATTGAGAATAACAACCTCCAGGGAGACGCTATGATGGCTCTTATGAAGTCTCTACCTAAGAAGGATGTTCTCACGGGTTCATTCTCTGGTAGCATCTATGCTGTCGAGACACGTAGTGACAAGGAGCAGAACATCTGCCTCAAGGAGCACGTAGAGGCTGCTCACGAGCAAGGCTGGGGCGTTTATGACAAGCGTACTTGGAGCAACTATGATGGAGCTTCTATCAGCAAGATTACGACCAAGACTGAAGGTAAGGGTGGCTCTATCATGGTCAATGGTAAGACACAGCTAGATGAGGTTTACTCCGATACTAAGATTGTAATCACCGACAAGCACGAGGACGGATACGCTCTAAACACTCTTAAGAAGATCTCCAAAGGTGACACTATAGACATCTTTAAGGATCGCTACTTCTACGCTACAGATGCAGACGTAGAGGTGCTTGCTACCTTTACCGATGACGTCTGCAAGGTAGTCCTCAAGAGGCTCGGTCAGGGTACGCTCAAGCTCAAGGGTGATGGTCTCGACACGAAGGGTCTACCTCGTGGTATGGAGATCGAGCTCATTGCTGAGACTAGCGAGACCTCTGATTGGGAGCTGTCAGACCTTAAAGTAACCAACCTCAAGACTGGTAAGAAGACCAACATCCTTAGCTCAAAGAGCTTTAAACTGACAGACGATATGGAGGTCTTCGCTGAGTTCCAAAATGCAAACGGTGAGGAGCCTGGAGATACGCTCACATGGAATGGCGAGCAGTGGCTCGGAGTCATTATGCCAACCGTACCAAGCTCTGAGGAGGCTCAGCTCTATCCTAACCCCGCTACAGACTTCGTCACCATCGCTGGTGCACAGCCTGCTACGACCGTCAATATCTACACGCTTTCAGGCGAGCTCGTTCGTAGCTACGCTACCAGCCGTGAGGGTTATGCAGAGCTATCAGTCGCTGATCTACCCGAGGGTACTTACATTGTCCTCATTGGCAATGATCCTCGCAAGCTGATCATACGTCGTTGATGACAGAGGCGACTCTATAATATAAGGTACAGTGTGGAGGCACAGTAGTTATGTCGCTCCACACTGTATCTTATGTTTGGGTCGTAACTAGACTCTATAGTTATATCTAATCAAACAAAGCACAGTTTACACCGCTTTATGAATCATTCATTTATATCCAAACTACTAGCTGTGGGCGTTGTCGCTCTCTCTTGGGTTGGGGGCCTCGTAGCACAGCAGTCCTTTGGAGGCGTACCAGCAGGCTTCACAGCCTCCACGACAGAGCTACGCTCGGCTGGGGCTACGCCTGTCATTCGTGTTCTCCCCGAGTTCAACGTCCAGGACTTCAGGGCAGCACACCAGTGGAACAAGGGGCAGGTACAGTTCAAGCGCCTTACCATCGGTCGTGTCTTAGAGACCTCTATCGACTTCTCTCGTCAGGCTCAGGCTATCGAGCTAGAGTCTGGCAAGGTGATTTATCGCTTGCGCGTATCCTCTCCAGGAGCTCAGGCTATGACGCTCCTCTATGACGACTTCTATATCCCCAACGATGGTGGTCGTCTCTACATCTATACACCTGATCGCTCTGCACTCTTAGGAGCTTACACCTATGAGACCCATCCCAAGCATGGAGGCTTTGCCAATGAGCCACTGAATGGTGATGAGGTCATTATGGAGTATGAGCCAGGACGTACGGGAGCGATGCCTACGCTACTAGTCTCTGGTGTTGGTTACATCTACGATGCTAGAGTAGACAACAAGACCAACAAGCTCCGTCGCCATTTCGATCCCGGTGAGGATGAGAGTGGTGATCCGATTGCTCAGATCGGCATCAACTGCCCTGAGGGTGCTGAGTGGCAAGCTGAGAAGACGGGTGTCTGCCAGCTCATTATGTATGATGAGGAAGGTGTTGGACTCTGCTCGGGCAACTTGATGAACAATACCAATCTAGACTTCAAGCCTCTGATCCTCTCTGCGGCACACTGTATCTCTCTGAGTACAGAGCAGGAGGTCGCGCAGGAGTATCTAGACAAGTGGACCTTCGTCTTCCACTATGAGAAGCCTACTTGTAGCAATGGCTCTATAGCGCTCAATCGTGGTAAGTCTATCGTAGGGTGTGATGTGCGTACGTTCCTTCCCTTCTTGGGTATGAGTGATGGTCTACTCCTCGAGGCACATACACAGGTGCCTGAGAACTATCGCGTCTACTACAACGGTTGGGATCGCTGGTCTATACTGCCCAAGACCCCCGCTGTAGGTATACACCACCCGTTTGGAGATGCTAAGAAGATCTCTATCGCAGATGGCCCTATCTCAATAGGTCAGTGGGACACAGGCGATGGTGAGGCAGGAGCTGAGAAGGCTCACTTCGTATTCCAGTATACACAGGGTGCTACCGAGGGTGGCTCCTCTGGCTCTTCACTCTTTAGTGCTGAGCACCTAGTCGTCGGTACGCTGACTGGTGGTCGTACAGAGGGTGATGACTTCTACGGACGTCTCAAGTTCCACTGGGATCACTTTAAGAAGAATGACACGATCGACTGTATGGACATCTACCTCGATCCTAAGGACGGTGGTACAGCTCGTCGTCTAGAGGGTACGTGGCGCAATGGCCTGAAGCCTCTACAGCCGGTGTCTGACTTCAAGGTACAGGTGACCAATACGGAGGCAAACCTCTCTTGGGCAGCTATCGACAAGAATACGATCCCTGCTGAGTGGAAGGTCTTCTACCGCATCTATCGCAACGGAGCCTTTATCACAGAGATTACAGACAATAAGTATACCGAGTCACGTGAGATCGCTCTCGGAGACAAGTCTCGTGAGGGTTCTGTCGTCTATGGTGTACAGGTACGCTACGACTATGGTGGCAAGACGCTACCCGATGATGGACATAATGAGGGAGCAGCATACACCTCAGGCGAGTCTGATCTCATCGAGCAGGGTGCTTTTTGGGGCAATGCGGTACACACGATGCCTGCTACCGCCAAGGCTAGCAGCAATGGTGTCCTTGTCACTTGGAACGATCCCGCTAACCTACAGGAGGTCTCACTCTTTGGTTATCCCGATCCTGACAAGATGGAGTTTATCACTTACAAGCATCCTAAGGCTGAGCTAAAAGGTCGCTATACTACACCAAACCGCTACAATCTGACGGTACGTATCGCCAGTGATCGCTTTGTCGGTGAGCCTTCTCCTACGCTCTATGCCGTACGTCTTGTCCCTGACTCACTGATCAATGTCCCTGACAATCAAAATGCTCAGCGCTACACGATCATCCTGCGCAATGGTACTGAGCGTAATGACAAGGTGGGCGGAGTCGCTGCTATCACGTATGAGCAGATGTTCAACGTACCACAAGACTGGAAGCCCGGTGAGTGGGTTACCGTAGTCCTAGACAAGCCCTTTAGGATCAATCCTATGAATGATCTCTTCATCGGCTATGGTATCACGAACAATGACAACGCTGCTGGTGTCGTCTGTGTCAAGAACACCAATGACGCTTTACGTCCTTACGTAGATGCCTTCCTACTCTCTGGTCAAAGGGCTCTGCCATACCCCGAGAGCAACTACAAGGGCTCTACAGTGCCTGAGGAGTATCACGCTATGCGCTTCGTCTTTGCTCCCTCTGAGAACGTAGAGAAGCACAGCGACTTCACCTGCTTTGCCAAGGGTAAGGTACCCGTACCATTCCCCAAGGTCAAGAGCTACAAGCTCCTCAAGAATGGTAAGGTCATCGCTGAGGGTATCACCGCCAATGAGTATCAAGATGCTACGGGCAATACGACCGACAGCTACACCGTAGAGGTTGTCTACGAGGATGGCGGTGCTTATGCACCTGTAGGTATCAGCGAGGTAGAGCGCAGTCTCGAGCCTGTCGCTTATCCTACGCAGCTCGACGCTACGGCACTGCTATACGTAGAGAACAGTGCTGAGGTGCTGACGCTCCGTGTCCTAACCGTCGATGGTACTAACGTGATGCAGGTCGATCAGCCAGGACGCGTTGTAGATCTCTCTACACTACCAGCTGGTCGCTATGTTGTCGTAATGCAGACGGCAGCAGGTACCTTCACACAGTACATCACCAAGTAAAGTTACTTCACGAGATCATAGCATCGTAAGAGATATGGTCTCATCAAGGGGCTAGCGCACCCAAACAGACTAGGCGCGCACAGCCCGTCAATAAACAAGAGCGTGGTAAGGAGAGAGGTCCTTATCACGCTCTTGTGTTATATAGCGATACGAGTAGCGATGCGATGGTTGTGTCAAAGCAAGACGAGTAACCCGCTGTAGGAGCGGACCTATGTGTCCGCCCGTCCTCACCTGAGCGGAGTATGTCCTATGGGCGGACACGCAGGTCCGCCCCTACACGAGCCACATCAACACGACAAGTTCAGACATCAGACCCAGTAACACCTGTGTTGTGTCAAAGCAGCTACTATTAGGCTAATATTGCTGTCCGATGAAATAGGTAGCTCTTCTTTCTCCGAAAACTTTTATCAGACAGCAATGAATGAAAAAAGATCTTGATGACTCAAGACTAAATCTCAAGACAGGTTTTACCAAACCATAACGGAGGCAATGGGTCAGATGAGTGCTCGGCGCCGACCAGTGGCGTAGAGGAAGGCGATCTCGATAAGTCCCGAGAGGATCACGATGACGACAAAGGCGATCAGCTCGACCTGCAGCAGTACGGCAACCCAGGCGCCAAGCGCAATGACTGCAAGTGATAGGAGTTGGTTGATGAAGACCTCACGATTGCGTCCATTGGCGGTGAGAACCAGCTCGATGAAGAAGCCCGAGATGAGCCATATAGGTATCAGTGCGGTCATCAGCAGGAAGACTGGTAAGATGAGATCCTCTATCGGTCCATTGCCCATAATCCAAATAATTGGCTTAGCAGCCAGCATAAGCGCCCCCATACAGAGGATGCCCATCAGCAGTTCGCCACGCAGTATCTTGCGTATGCGCTCTGTCGTATAGCTGGTGCTGACTGAGGGAAAAAGCGCCACATTGAGCTGCTTGGTGATATACATAACAACGCTGACGATCTTCATCGAGAAGTCGTAGCCGGTCAGGGAGGTCATACCAAAGAGCGAACCGATGACTAGGTTCAGCCCAGCCGACTTGACCGTCATCACTAGGTAGGAGAGGAAGAGTGGGGTAGCCTCTCGTAGGAGTGCGTAGCATTTGCGCAGTGCGACGAGGTGGAGCGAGAGCTTTTCGCGCCATAGGATATAGCCAAAAGCAATACCCGCTGCAAGTATATTGCTTGCTGAGGCGAGTAAGACGTAGCGTGCCATATGGTGTGGCGTGAGTACCCAAAGGATGATGGCGACGGCTAGGAGTACCTTGGTGGCGATCTGTATGTAGAGGTAGATGCGTGTGCGCTGTATGCCGATGAAGTACCAGTTAGGCATGATGACACAGGCTATTACAGCTGGAAAGCTCGCCCAGAGGAGTGTGCGGTAAGGTGCCAAGGGTTCGACCCACAAGACGATAGGTAGAAAGAGCAGGAAGGAGAGGAGGAGCAGATAGAGTCGACTAGAGATGATCAGCGAGGTGATGTGTGACTTGCCAGCTAGGTTGCTCTCCTTGTCGTAGTGCGCAAGGTAGCGGGTGCCGATCATATCTAGTCCGTAGGTCACCAGTGTGGTGAAGTAGGTGATGATCGAAAAAGCGTAGACATAGGCTCCGTACGCCTCGGCACCGACACGATGAATCAGTATCGGGTAGATGATCAAATGAAAGGAGGAGTTCAGCACGTTGATTAGTCCGAGAGAGAGAAAGTTCTCTAGGACTAGTCTATTACCTCTGACCATAGAGCTTATTCTCTGGAGGAGGCGCTTCGGTGCGTGCAGGGGAGGTCGGTTCATCTGATAGGTTGGGTGGTGGGACTCATAGGGAGTCCAGCACGAGAGCAAAGATACGAATTTAGAGGTTAGAGATTAGAAGTTAGAGGTTAGAGACGAGTAACCCTTTGTAGGGACGCACGGTCTGTGCGTCCGTTGTCGTTAAAACTACGATGCTGTAACTTTTGATACAACGGACGCTCAGACCGAGCGTCCCTACAACGGGTTACACGTCTCGATTTGATACAACGCACTATATCGGGCTATACGTAAATATGTCGCCTTGCGGGTACCAGATGGTACGTCCGCAAGACGACATATCGCATTTGACTCGTTTTGCGCCTTAGCGCCCTAGAGGACGACGCTCACGCTGACGTGTCGTAGCCTCCTCCTCGAGACGCTTGATAGGGGGCTGATAGTCGGGGTAGTGCTCCTCCTTGTCAGCTGGCTTGATGTAGGCTAGCTCGTCGCCCTTGCGGACGGTCTGACCCTGACCTACACAGACCTCGATGAGCTTGCCCGTGAAGTTCGTATTGACACGCTCTATCTGACCAAATGGAGTCTCGATGTAGCAGAAGGGCTGACCCGTGACATACTCCGTGCCTGTGGCTGGAGCCATCGAGCCCTCTGTCGGATCGACCTCCCAGAGGACGGTGCCAGTCGTGGGAGCAGGGATCATCTGCGTACCCGCACGCATAGCCTTCTTGATATCGCTCTCGTCAAAGCCCTTCTTAGCTAATGCATCAGCCTTGGCCTTAGCGAGTGAAGCCTCAAACTCACGACGCAGGTCGCCACTCTTGTAGCGTCTGTACTGCTCGGGGTGCATAGCTAGCTCGAAGAGCTCCTCATCGTCAGGACCAAACTCCCAGCCATTTTCCTTCATCTCCTTGCGGAAGTCGTCCAGTGCATCGGGATAGAACTGCTGTGGGTCGGCATCGGAGAACTCTAGTCCCTTCTCCTTGGCGAGCGCTACGAGCTCAGGATCGATCTCTCCAGGGATACGTCCAGCCTTGCCGAGGATCATATTCCACATGTTTTGGTCTATGGCGAGCCAGCGACCCTTACCCTGCGTCATGTTGTAGACGTTCATCAGAGCAATGTTCTTGACATACTGGCTGAAGGGGGTGACTAGTGGGGGGTAACCGACCCGTGGCCATACGTAAGCGACCTCGTTAAAGAGCTTGACCAGTAGGTCGTCGATCGATAGCTCAGGCTGGTCGTGATTGCGCAGGTACATATTGATACCTGAGTGTACGCCCTTGAGGTCGGCCATCATCGATCCCATCATACCGCCTGGCAAACCGCAGCCGACTAGTAGCGAAGAGGTCTCCTTATTGGTCGAACCCATAAAGTACCCGAGGAAGTCATCGATAAAGCTCTGAGTCATAGTACGAGCGCGCATATAGGCGTCCATATTGATCTCAGGCACATCAAAGCCCGCATCGTAGAGCATCTCACGGATGGTGATCACGTCTGGGTGGATCTTACCCCAAGAGATAGGCTCCATAGCAACGTCTATGATGTCGGCACCGTTTTCGCACACCTCTAGCATAGAGGCTACGGAGAAGCCTGGGCCTGAGTGTCCGTGATACTGAATGATCGTGTCGGGGTGCTTAGACTTGATTGACTTGACGAGCTGCCCGAGGAAGTGAGGACGACCGATGCCAGCCATATCCTTGAGACAGATCTCATCAGCGCCAGCCTCGATGAGCTTGTCAGCCAGCGTAGAGTAGTACTCGATCGTATGTATCGGTGAGTAGGTGATACAGAGTGTCGCCTGAGCGGTCATGCCGGCCTCCTTGGCGTAGTGTATGGAGGGGATGATGTTGCGCGGGTCGTTGAGACCATCGAAGATACGAGTGATGTCTACCCCCTGAGCATGCTTGACATGGTACATCAACTTGCGGACGTCGGCTGGTACGGGGTACATGCGCAGTCCGTTGAGACCACGGTCTAGCATATGTGTCTTGATGCCCGCCTCGTTGAGCGGCTTGGTAAAGGCGCGTACAGCGTCATTAGGGTTTTCGCCAGCGAGTAGCTTAACCTGCTCGAAGGCACCTCCGTTGGTCTCGACACGTGCGAAGCAACCCATCTCGATGATGAGCGGTGCGATCACTGCTAGTTGCTCAGCGCGTGGCTGGAACTTGCCAGAGGATTGCCACATATCTCTATATATGAGGCTAAACTGAATCTTTTTCTTTGTTGCCATCTCTAGTGTATCTATTGTTTTACCTACAAGGCTGATGTGTCACCACCTAACCTCACCCACAAAGATACATATTTTACTCACATATAGCGCCTGCCTCTACGCTCTTCTCTGGGGAGAGGCTTGCAGAGAGTGCGAGGCAGAGGAGGAAGAGCATCCCGATGAGGTACTCGGAGATGTAGCTCACGAGGTCTACATTGCAGAGGATGATCCATAGCGAGACCACAACGATGAGGACGCTACGGCGCTGCCGATGAGCTATCCATAGCATAGAGCCGAGGAGTGAGAGCCAGAGCAGGAGTCCGATGATGCCACTCTGCACGAGCGTCTGCATGTATTGATTGTGAAAGTGGTAGAGATGTGGCTCCTCAGGCGTCCCGATGGGTAGCGTCTGCAATAGTGTGTAGGCGTAGTCTAGCCCGCCACCGATGAGTATCGGCACTTCTTCGGCAGCTTGATAGCTGACCTGTAGCGCTTCGTTGCGCACCGTGCCGTCGAGATAACCGTGCATAAGGTATGGCGAGGTGGTGTAGACGAGCGTCAGGAGGAGAGCACCCGAGAGTATGATGTAAGCTGCCAAACGACCCGTATGCTTGGCACCTTGGACCTGCGCTGTGATCTGATAGATGAGCGCGTAGCCTCCCACAGCGATAGCCATGAGTAGGAGGTAGCGCGCCTGCAGGGCACAAGCATAGAGGACGATGGCGAGCAGTACAGCGTAGGCGTGGAGACGTAGTGGGCGCTCACGGCTACAGATACTCATCACAACGGGGATCAGCAGGTAGACGCCTAGATAGGTGTAGTGCGTGAAGGTAAAGGGCATCAGCATATGGGAGCTATCGGCAACGAAGCCCGCCTCCTCGAGGTAGCTCTTGTTGAGTGTGAGTGTGATGAGCGGACTGGTGCCACAGCTGATCAGGATGCCGTAATAGAAGATGAGGAAGACGACCAAGTAGACCCATGCGATGCGCAGAGCTACTAGCCAAAAGCTCTGCGTGAGACGTTCCGACGGACCGCTATAGATGAGGAAGTAGAGGGGGATCACGAGTAGCCAGACTTCGCGACGCCAATAGTCGAGCGCTATCTCTTCATTTGCGGACCAGCCAATGGCGACGACCGCTGTATAGAGGAGATAAAGCGTGGCTGTGAGAGCCAAAGGAAAGAGAATGCGCTGGCGATGTGGACGACATCGGGTCTCTCGTTCCTCCCAGCGGTTGTCCACGATCATCCCTACGAGGAAGAGCGTCTGCAGTCCGAGGAGGCTATCGACCACTCCGAGCAATAGATTGGCATAGCCTAGGCCCAAGCAGAGGAGCGGTATGTAGTGATGCCGATAGTCGAGCTTTGCTTCAGTAGCACGGGGCACACTTTTTGCAACAAGCCATGGGAGTAGTACTGCGCCAATGGAGAGGATCACACCGACCGTCAGCAGGAGTGGCTGGTAGGTCAAAATGTCACGAGCTAGCAGCGTCCCAGGGGTGCGGTGAGGATAAGCTCCTGTGAGGGCGACGATACCTGCTACAACAAGGGCTACCGCTACGACAATCAGCAAGAAGTAACGAGAGACGAAGCGCACTAGGCGACTAACGAGAGAGCGCTCTCTGGCGATGGCGGTGTGTGAAGGCATCAGCGTACTAAAGAGATAAGTCGTCGCATCGTGGTGAGTAGACCATCTGCGGGAAGTCGTGCGGATCAAAGCGCCAGCGCTTGTGGCTCCAGAGCCAGCGGTGTGGCGCTAAGCGAATGTTTTCCTCTAGCAGTGTCACATAGTCGTCGATGAGCTGATGCTGTAACTTGTCTGTCGGATGCTCACAGAGCAGGCGGAAGGTGCCGACCCATTGCTTAGCTGGGTCGTCATAGCGTATCTCATAGAAGAGGAGAGGGATCTGTAGCTTGGTCGCTAGATGACTCCAGCCAGTGACAAAGGGGGTGGTGCGTCCGAAGAGCGACGAGGCGTAGCGCATCTGCTGGTAGCTAGGCGATTGATCGGCTAGTAAGCAGTAGATGTGCAGACGCTCATCGGTCTGCTCGCTCTGATGCCGTATGAGCGTACGAGCTAGTTGCGTCATCTCAATGCACTGAGCGTAGTGCTGCTCTCGCATCTCACGGGTGAGCTGATCGGCGACAGGGTTGTGCAGTTGCTTGTAGATGACATGTAGCTGATAGCGGTTGCGGTCTAGGTGCAGTGCCGAGGAGCCCATCAGCTCCCAGGGACCAATGTGTCCCAAGAGGACGAAGACCTGTCTATGCCCCGCCTCGTAGAGCTGATCTAGTAGCTCGGTCTGCTCAAGACGAAAGAGCTGGCGCACCTGCTCGTCCGATCTGTAGGAATAGCGCGCCTCGTGAAGCATTAGTTCGGCGAGATGACGGTAGAAGCGTCTGCCGACCGCCTTTTGTTCTTCGGGTGAGAGGTGTGTGAGGGTGAGGCGAATGTTTTCCTCTACTACGTGACGTCGGTACTTAAAGAGGTGATAGAGGAGCCAGTCTAGTGTAGGGACTAGTACCTTATCAACGAAAGAGCGGGGCAAGCGTGCCAAGCCCCGCAACGTAGTGCGCATCAGCCGAAGACGTATGCGCTGCCATCGTGTGAGCTGCTTACTCTGCGCCATCGTCCGTCAGGTCGCTATAGTCTTGGTAGAGGAAGTCGTTGTAGGGGTAGCGCTGTATGTGGATCTCCTTGACACGCTCGTAGAGGAGCTGTCGCAGCTCGTCTAGTCCCTCGCCCGTACGTGCTGATATAAAGACGCAGTCGTTGCCCATACGCGCCATCCAGCTCTTCTCTAGCTCCTCGCGTGTGCGGTTGAGCTTGGTCGCTGGTGTCAGATCGTCAGGATCTTTGGGGATATGCTGATAAGCATCGATCTTGTTGAAGACCAGTATCTGAGGTTTGTCGCCCAGGGCATCGATCTCTCGGAGCGTCTCGGTGACTACAGCTATCTGATCCTCGAACTCTGGGTGCGAGATGTCCACAACGTGCAGAATCAAGTCTGACTCACGCACCTCGTCGAGGGTACTCTTGAACGACTCCACCAGCTGCGTCGGGAGCTTGCGTATGAAGCCTACCGTGTCGGCCAGGAGGAAAGGGAGATTACCCAACACGACCTTGCGAACGGTCGTGTCGAGCGTTGCAAAGAGCTTGTTCTCGGCAAAGATGTCGCTCTTAGCGAGGACATTCATCAGCGTAGACTTACCCACATTGGTATAGCCAACGAGGGCGACACGCACCATCTTGCCACGGTTCTGACGCTGTACGCTCTTCTGCTTGTCGATCTTCTTGAGCTGCTCCTTGAGCTGTGAGATCTTGCGCAGGATGATCCGTCGGTCAGTCTCCAGCTGCGTCTCGCCTGGGCCGCGAAGCCCGATGTTACCACCACGCTGCCGCTCGAGGTGCGTCCACAGTCTAGTCAGACGTGGGAGCATATATTGGTACTGCGCCATCTCCACCTGCGTCTTGGCGTGTGCCGTCTGTGCTCGTGTGGCAAAGATGTCGAGGATGAGCGAGGTGCGGTCGAGGATACGTATGCCTAGTCGTCGCTCTATGTTGCGCAGCTGATTAGGCGCTAGCTCATCGTCAAAGATAGCCAGCCCCACTTCATGGGCAGAGACATACTCGGCGATCTCGTCGAGCTTGCCTTTGCCCACAAAGGTGGCGGGGTGCGGCGTGTCGAGACGCTGTAAGAAGCGCGCCACAGGCTCTGCACCCGCAGTCTCTGAGAGAAAGGCCAGCTCATCAAGATACTCCTCCGCCTGCGTCTCCGATACGTCGGGAGTGATGAGCCCTACGAGGATCGTGCGCTCACTCGATTGAGAAGTCTTGATAAACTCTTTCATACAGAGGGGGTGTAGGACTAATAGATTGCGTACGACTTCTCACGCATCGCCTGATCATCGGCAAAGAGATGTACCCAGGGTATCTTTGCTGCAAGGAAGTTGGCGGGATAAGCCTTCGCCTTTGGCAAGAGATTGATAATGTGTCCCACTGCGTGGCGCACGTCCTGACCGAGTGCGAGGAAGACTAGTCGCTTAGACTCTTCGAGCGCCTCGAGCGTTACGGTAACGAGCTGACGCTGCTCTCCTTGCTCGGTGGTCATCTCGTTCGGTGCAAAGACGTCGTCCGAGATGTATAGCTCCACTTGGTCAGGATAGACCCCAGCGAGGTGACCATCCACACCCATCTCGAGGAGGGCTAGGTCAAACTGTGGACGACCATCTAGATGGCGTACACGCTCTGCTACGTGCTGCTGCAGAGCTGTCGCAGCCTGTGCGGGTTCTTGTGCCTTCTTCTCCACAGCATGGATATGCTCCGCAGGGATCTGTAGCGGATCGAAGAGCAGACGCTGCAGTAGCGTGCGATGCACTAGATCAGCATCGCCCAGCTGCTCGTGAAGTAGGTAGAAGTGTACCCGATCCCATGCGATACGACTGCGCCAAGGCTCTGAGGTGAGTGCCTGTGCCAAGATCTCCGCATGCTCCTCCAGAGAGAGTGCTAGATGAAAGTCGCCTTCGGTCGCCTCAACGGCCTCAGCGATAAACTGTGCGAGCTGCGTCGTGACTAGCTCGGGGGTACTATATTGATGATAGTTCATAGGATATATGCTAGGTTAGTAGTTATAAGATAAAGTATTGTGACCATCATCCTTAGTAAGCAGTTACTCCTCCCAGATGATGTCATCTATGAGGTCGTGATCCTCCTCCACCTTAAGCTTAGGCAGCGGGTTATCAGGATCATCGTCCTCTTGTGTCGTGCGGTCGTTGAGCGGTTGGCGCAGGATCTCGTTCGGATCATGCAGCGAGGGAGCATTGATCTCTCGCCATATCAGATCCTTCAGCTCAGTCAGTCCACGCTGCGCCACGGCAGAGATAAAGATCGTTGGCACCTCCTCGGGTAGCGTCTCCGAGACTAGGTCGATAAGCTCGCTGTCTGCCAAGTCTATCTTGGTGATCGCTAGGATGTGTCGCTTGTCGATCAGTCCTGGATTGTACTCCTCCAGCTCACGGCATAGCATCTGGTACTCGGCGATGATGTCGGGGCTGTCGATAGGTACCATAAAAAGCAGTATCGAGTTGCGCTCGATATGTCTGAGGAAGCGTAGTCCTAGTCCCCTACCCTCAGCGGCACCCTCGATGATCCCTGGTATGTCTGCCATGACGAAGGAGCGGTTGTCACGGTAAGAGACCATTCCCAGGTTCGGTTGCAGCGTGGTAAAGGGGTAGTCCGCAATTTTAGGCTTAGCCGCTGAGAGTGCTGCTAGGAGTGTCGACTTACCCGCATTGGGTAGGCCTACCAGTCCCACATCTGCCAGCGTCTTGAGCTGTAGCACTACGAGACGCTCCTGACTAGGCTCGCCAGGCTGTGCGTATCGAGGAGCTTGATTAGTCGAGGTCTTGAAGAAGTTATTACCCTTGCCCCCACGTCCACCTGGGAGGAGGAGGTGCCGCTCACCATGCTGCGACACATCTAGGATAAACTCGCCCGTCGTGGCGTCATGTACGCTCGTCCCGCAAGGCACCTCGATCACAATGTCAGGTGCATCAGCACCCGTCTGTAGCTTAGCACCGCCCGCCTCACCACTCTCAGCGATGATATGACGGTTGTAGCGCAGGTGTAAGAGCGTCCAGTAGTTTTGGTTGGCCTCTATATAGATGCTACCGCCACGACCACCGTCACCACCGTCGGGACCACCCTTGGGGATGTACTTCTCACGACGAAAGTGTGCTGATCCTCTTCCGCCCTTGCCTGAGCGAAGATAGATCTTGACATAGTCTACAAAGTTACTCTCACCTGCCATTGGTTTACTTATTGTCCTGTAAGCTCTTGTCTATCGCCACAAAGATAGCCTCCGTAATCTCCTCTATGGAGCCAGCGCCAGGCACCTCGTAGTGTACCCCCTTGCGGTGGTAGTAGTCTACTATCGGGAGCGTGCGCTCGTTGTAGACACGTATGCGGTCAGCGATCACCTCGGGCGTGTCGTCAGCACGACCCTCGATCTTAGCACGATTGAGTAGACGTGTCCGTAGCTCCTCTTCGGGCACCTTAAGCTCGATCAAGCAGTCCACGCTCGTCTTGTCCTTCTCTAGAAGTGCATCGAGAGCCTCGGCCTGAGCCACCGTACGAGGGAAGCCGTCGAAGATAACTCCCTCGACACCCTCGGGGAGGTGGTGTAGCTCGTTGGCTATAAGGTCGATAATCGTATCGTCATCTACTAGATGCCCCTGAGAGATGATGCTCTGTACGCGCTTGCCTAGAGACGACTGGCGAGCGATCTCCTGTCGGAGTAGGTCGCCCGTAGAGATATGCTCTAGGTGGTAATGCTGCTCGATGAATTGGCTCTGTGTACCCTTGCCAGCACCCGGTGCGCCGAAGATTATTACGTGGATCATTGCTTTTGGATAGAACTTGGTTTAGATGGTCTCCGTGGACCGTATGATTATTCCTGTATGATTACTCTTTAAGTATGTAGATGTCATCGAGCATACGCCCCTGCTCGTTGTAGTCGAGGCCGTGCCCGACGATGAAGCTGTTGTGGATCTCCATCCCCACATAGTCAGCATGGATAGGACACTGGAGCGCTTCGGGCTTGAGCAGCATAGTAGCTATGCGCACCTCGGCAGCGCCATCAGCAAGGAACTTCTCCTTGAGCTTCATCATCGTAAAGCCGGTGTCGATGAGATCCTCTATGATAATGACCATACGACCTGCTAGAGGCGCCGTCACGGGCATCACCTCCTTAAGCTGGTAAGTACTCCCCATGCCAGAGTAGCTCGAGTAGCGTGCGAAGGCCACCTCCGCAGAGGTATTGATCGCCTGCAGTAGTTCTGCGGCAAACATAAAGGAGCCGTTCATAATGCAGACGAAGAGCGGATCACGTCCCTCCGTCTCTTGGCGTATCTGCTCCGCTAGTCGCCGTGTGGCAGCACGCAGCTGCTCTCCCTTGATGTATGGTACAAAGGTCTTGTCGTGTACTATAATCTCCTGATCAGTCATAGTGAAAATAACAAGCTGGCGGTCTCTCATAGCGGAGGCCGCCTCTTTTTTATTGTGGTGTATAGCACAAAGGTACAAAAATAGGTGATGCACCAACTCCCCTTCGAGAGGCTGGCGAATTCCTACGGAGGAAATTCGAATTTCCTACAGAGGAAAAGAATATTTCCTACGTAGGAACGAAATGAAACTTCGGAGGAATGAAATGAAACTTCGGAAGAATCGTTTCTCGCCTACGTGGAGAATAAAAAATAGCCACGTGGAGAATCTCAAATCTCTACGTGGCTATCGGATTAAGCCGTCTGACTATGGTAGCTCCCCCCCCTAGCTCTCTCTGGGCAGCTCCAATAGGGATGAGTTGCTGGTCGACTTTTCTACAGGCGGAAGCGGTAGATGAAGTGTAGCATAGCATAGCGCCCGAGGCTGTTGGACCAAGTGTCGCTGATCTCCGTAGCGGTGACCTGACGCGATATGCTCTGCTGCTCGTTGAGTAGGTCATACACCTTGATGCGTAGGGTCGCTGCTTGATCCTTCAGGAAGGAGTAAGAGAGTCCAGCGCTCCATAGTACAGAGGCGACATTGTAGGGCTCTTGGTATCCGACCCCTTGTGTGTAGATCGCCTCGCTCTCCACCTTGAAGCCTAGTGGCAGCGTGACCGATGCATCGCCTCCAGCACTCCAGTCGTAAGTGTGCGGCGAGGTAGCAATCTGTAGACTTTGGCTGCCGTAGTGGTATCTGAGTCCTCCCTTAGCGCGTAGGTAGAGCCAGCTGTTTGAATAAGCTAAGGAGAGGTTCGGAGAGAATGTCCATGAGTGCGCCCCATTGGTCACGCCATTGATGCGTCCTAAGCGGTAGTTGTATGCCGATCCGAGCGTGACCGCCAGTGACAGCGACTTTGTAAAGAGGGGCGTGGTAAAGGAGCCGTTACCATGTACCATATACTCTCCCCCATCGGCATTGATGTAGGTGATCTGTCGGCGCTGCGTCTTGGCATCGACCGTCTGGTCGCTGATTACGGCATGGTGGGTATAAGCACCGAAGAAGCGTAGATTGACCGCTTGGCTCGTACTAGGGATGAAAGTGCGAAACATACCAAACATCTGATGCTGGTAGCTGGGACGTAGATCTGGATTCCCTACGATCGACTCCCGCAGATTGGTCGCATCAGGGAGCGTGTACATCTGTCCTGCAGAAGGCATCTCGGAGCGCCCCCAATAGCCTAAGCGAAGCATTGTCTGCTTGCTAGGTGTGTAGCGAAAGTTGAGCGAAGGCGCCCATATCGTCTCTCGGCGCACGAGAGGCTCTTGACTAGCTAGTTGCGACTGCTCGGTAGTCATCCAGGTAGGACGGACACGTAGTCCTACGGTCAGGTCGATCAGTTTGTTGGCCACCTTGAGGTCTACACCTCCACTCAGCGAGCTGAGGCGGGTATTCATCTTCGTATCCATTGTGGCGTCTAGCTGAGTCCAGGCACCCGTAGCGTTAGGCGTTTTGTAGTCACGCTCACTGCTTCGTATGCGGTCGCTCCACTCTAGCTGCGCCTGTAGCGAGAGGAGCTCTGTGAGAGGCTCCACATAGCCCGTGCGTATGCGGTAGTTGAAGGTCTGACTGCGATCCTCCAAGAGTGTCTGCTGTGACTGATCCCCCTCGACGGAGTGAAGCATCGAGTGGCTCTCGGTGCTGGAGTTGTCGCCGAGGAAGCCTCCGTTGAGCTGTAGGCTGAGGGTGCGTCCCTCGTCATTGAGCTTGTGCCCTAGGAGGAGCATATTGAAGAGGCGTAGCCCACTATGCTCCCGAAGGTTCTCCTGACTGCCTCGATGCAGCTCGTTATCCTCGCTATCCGTAGTGCGGTAGTTACGCTCCTCCTGATCCATACCCCAGCCGTAATATACCGCAGGGCGGTAGATCAGCTCCGTGCGGTCTGTCGCTTGCCACTTGATAAAGGCATCGCCCCCTAGGTTGTGTCCACGTCTGAGTGCCTCGGTCGTCTCATTGGTAAATGTACTGGGGCTGTCGGGCAAGAGGTTCTCTGTCTCGGTGCGTGCCGAGAGGTCGTTTTGGGAGTAACCATAGCGCGCATTCGCATTGATCTCCAGCCGATCATTAGGCGTGTAAGTCTCATTAGCAGCGACCTGTGCAGAGGTGGTGATACCTTGTGGTCTGAAGCCGCCGCCACGTCTACCGCCACCACGACCCCATCCTCTAGAGCCACCGCCTAGGTCTAGATCAGAGAGTCCCTGCCCGTTTGTATTATTACTGCCAGCGATGAGCGTCGTCTGGTGCTGCTTGGAGAAGTAGTTGAGCATCCCGCTGAGCTCATAGCGGTGGTCCAAGCCGTAACCCGCCAGAGCGTGTCCGAAAGTACCCTGACGCATATCAGGCTTCGTGCGTATGTTGAGCACCGTCTGCTCCTCATCGTCGTCAAAGCCGGTGACGCGCGCCTCGTCGCTCTGCTGGTTTAGCACCTCCAGCTGATTGACCACCTCAGCCGGCAGGTTGCGCATAGCGACCTTCGTATCCCCGCTAAAGAACTCCTTGCCGTCGAGCATAATCTTCGCCACCTGCTGTCCGCCGATGGTGATCTGACCATTCTCGTCGATCTCTGCTCCTGGGAGACGCTTGACCAGCTCCTCCAGCATAGCACCCTGTGGCACCTTGTAGGCATCAGCGTTGAAGGAGATCGTATCACCCCGCACCGTCATATCGGTCGCTTTACCCTCTACGACCACCACCTCGAGCAGATGCGCATCCTCCTCGAGCTGTATGATCCCTAGGTCCAGCCCAGCCGTGATCGTCAGGTTCTTTTGGTAGTTTTGATAGCCTATGTAGGAGACCTCTAGGGAGAGCTGCTCCTGAGGCACTTGAGCTATCGCAAAGCGCCCCTTGCCATCGCTCGTACCTCCCGCCACGAGCTGCTTGTCGCCTGAGGGCGTGAGCCGATAAAATGCCACATTGGCACCCACTAGAGGCTCCTTGGCGCTATCCCGTACGGCACCTCGTACGGTCGTCATCACTTGGGCAGGTAATGTAAAGGATAAAACGTGCAGTATCAGGAGTAGGCAGAGACTCCGTAAAGGTATCTGTCGCATAGTGTGTCGTATGTATGTCCGTATGTATGTGTGTCTCCGTCTTAGAGGTGCTAAACTGTCAAAAGATTAAACAAAGCTGTATCAAAGAGCCGATCCGAGACATCGCTGCTAGGACGAACATACCCTTGTCGTATCGAAGAAAAGCTGATCTCCAAGTGAATGGGGCAGGACGTACAGTAACGCAGTCACCTCTGTCATCTATTTGCTAGCAACTCCGAAAGTGCTACCTTTGTAGTGCAACAAACTAATTAATCTTCGATGAAGCAATACTATATCATTCGCAATGACCAGCAAGCTGGCCCCTACACCCTAGAGGAGCTGGCTGCGATGGAGATCACGCCCGACACGATGGTCTGGAGTGAGGGTATGACCGACTGGACACCCGCTCATCAGGTGAACGAGCTTACCTCGCTCTTTACAAGGAGCGCACAGACACCGCCTAGCTACAATGCGCCTAACTATGGAGCCCCGGCAGCACCACAATATCACAGTGAGCCACACTATAATAGCCGTCCTCCGCAGTACAATACGCCTGCCGAGCAGCCTCCTATGCCACCGACTTATCTCGCATGGAGCATCGCTGTGACGCTCCTCTGCTGCCTCGTCGGCGGTATCGTGGCGATCGTTTACTCTTCGCAGGTCTCCTCTCGCTATATCGCAGGTGACTACGAGGGCGCTGACTATGCCAGCCGTCAGGCTCGTATATGGATCATCGTCTCGGCCTGTGTCGGCCTTGCCGTGATCATAGCTTACTCTATTTGGGCACTCTTTTTTGCAACGTCTTTTGCAGCCTTTTCTGGAGGTTACAATATCTAGAACCCTTTACATAGTGAGATCAGGTCGTGGAGTCTAAGTACTTTGCGACCTGATCTCTTTTTAATCAGAGGGGCTCAAGGGGGAAATTCCTCGCAAATGTGTCGAAATCTCGTGTCAGAAGAGACGTTTCTCAACTAAGCAACAGCCTATTTTGACTTAGTTGCGATCTTTGGTACGACCTCGCACTAATAGAGCGCTTATTCGATGACGGGTGCTTACATTTGCACGCAGTAATGCAAAGTGTAAGTATAAGATGAACCTACGAAAACTACTTTTTATCCCCCTAGCGAGTCTACTTTTCTTGCCACTACAGGGGGCTATCGACGAGATGCCTACTGTCGCAGACTCGACGATGACCTACGAACTGGACGAGGTGAGGGTCTTAACCCGTCGTCCGCTACTGCGTCAGGCTGGTCTCCTGATGAGTACTCCAGGAGCAATGAGTCTCGTGACTCCGACGATGCTTCGTGAGTACGACATCAAGCATCTGTCTGACTTGACAGCGGTAGTGCCTAACCTTTACATGCCTGACTACGGCTCGCGTCTCACCTCGCCGATCTACATGCGTGGTATCGGCACGCGTAGTGGCGGACAGTCCACCGCTTTCTTTATCGATGGCGTACCCGTACTCAATAATTCGATCAATCGTTACCTCCTCGGCATCGAGTCTATCGAGGTGATGAGTGGAGCACATAGCAACATCTACGGGCGCAACGCTATGGCGGGAACGATCCTCCTGACCTCTCGCTCGCCTATTGACGACCCAGCATTGGATGTACGTGCTAGAGCGGGTAATCATGGGGTTGTCGAGGGAGCTGCACGACTAGCACACGCCTTTAACTCCAAGGTAGGTCTCGCCCTTGGGGGGTATTACAATAGAAATGATGGCTTCTATACGAACACATTCGATGGCTCGCCAGCTGATGCTGAGGAGGCGTATGGTGCCAACCTGCACTTCGAGTGGCGTCCTGATGCTTCGCAAAGGTTGCGACTAGCGGGTGTATGGGATGGCGTAGAGCAGGGAGCTTTTCCCTATGCGATGATCCATCCTAAGAGTGGCGAGACGATGCCTATCAACTACAACGCTCCTGGCTCTTACGATCGTACCGTCGGGGAGGCGCGTCTAGCTTATGACAAGAGCTGGGACGAAGTGCGACTAGACTTCACCGCCAGCTACCAGGCGCTACGAGACAATATGATGATGGATCAGGACTACACGGCTCGAGATATCTTTACGATCAATCAAAAGCAACGTCAAGATGCTGTCACGGCTGACCTCATCCTACGCAATAAAGAGCAGATGATCTACAACTGGACACTGGGTCTCAATGGTATCTACCAGACGAACCATCTAGAGGTCCCCGTAGCGATACGCCCCGAGGGACTGATGGCGATGATACAGCCTGGACTAGACAAGGCAAACAAAAACGACAAGGTGCCTGTACAGATGATGGTCGATGCCTCTAAGGAGCGAGTCAACCACAATATCTTTGACAAGAGCAGCTATGGTGTAGCCCTTTATCACGAGAGTAATCTGCATGAGCCCTTTGACTGGACAGGCTTCGACCTTAACTTAGGGGTGCGGATCGATGCTGAGCGTCAAGCGATGGACTTCGACAGCGACTTTAGCCTAGGGCTAGAAGTAGCTCCAAAGGCTAAGCCTGAGGCAAAGCGGCACTTTGACGTGAATAGTCGCTTGGTGGGTGAGGGAGACTACCAAGACTTCTTCCAAGTCCTACCTAAGCTCTCTCTGAGCTATCGTCCTACGACTGGTAGCTACCTCTTTGTGGCAGCTTCTAAGAGCTACAAGACGGGCGGGTACAATGAGCAGATGATGACCGAGGTGCTAATGCAGCAGGCACAGCGGGAGATGATGGCGCTCGTCATGTCGCAGGGGAAGCAGCAGCCACAGGTACAGACGGGCGACGCTAACCTAGCAGCCTTCAAGCCTGAGCATGCTTACAACCTAGAGCTGGGCGGACGTCTCCTGACGCTAGAAGATCGTCTCTTCGTGTCAGCTACGCTCTTCGGCTCATGGATACGAGACCTACAGGTGGCACGCTTCGTGACCACGGGTACGGGACGTACGACGGTCAATGCGGGCAAGGCGCTCTCGCTCGGTGCTGAGGCGAGTGTCAAGGCACGTCTCTGGCGTTCGCTCACGCTCTCTGCCCAGTATGGCTATACGCACGCTACCTTCCAAGACTACCTCACGAGCCGTGCTAATCCTAAGGGTGGCGCACCGATAGAGGTAAACTATGAGGGTAACTATATCCCCTACGTCCCAGCGCATACCTATGCCACGATGCTCCAGCTGAATGAGCCTATCCAGACTTCCTGGCTCAAGGGCGTACTCGCTTCGGTAGAGCTGCGTGGCAATGGCCCTATCTACTGGGACTCAGAGAATCAGCATCGCCAAGATCCCTACATGACGCTCGGTGCACGCCTCGGCGTACGTCTCCCCTATGTCACCGTAGCGATCTGGGGACGTAACCTGACGGACACGCGCTATGCGACCTTCTACTTCCAGTCGTTTGGCAATTCGTTCCTCCAGCAGGCTCAGCCACGTACCTTCGGCGCTGATCTCTCCTTCCACTTCTAGAGACGCTGATCAGCGACAACAAAACAAGCCACCCGTTCGACAGAGCGGGTGGCTTGCGTTGTATTAGGAGCGCTCTCAGTCGTAGCGAGCGCAGAGCGTGACACAAGCGCAGAGCGTCTGCGCTAGCGGACTTAGTTCATCGCCCAGATCTCCTCGTCGGTCGGCACGTGGACATGTGGCGACATACGAGCGATGCGAGAGATGTTGAGTAGGTGCTTGTAGGTAAGGTTCTCCGAGATAGAGTTATTGCCCCAGCTACCGCAGCCTAGGGTCGTGGTCACGGAGAGACCGTTTTGGATCGATCCACCCGCCGTGATCGAGCAAGGCGCATTGACGATCAGACGCGAGATGGTGATCTCATCGCCCGCCTTGATGATGTTACCCTGATTGTTCGAGTGGATGCCTGCCGTGTGGCCACTACCCTCCATCTTGAGGTTGGTATTGGCAATCTCAATCGCCTCATCAAAGTGCTTGTAAGGCAGACAGGTCATCACGGGACACATCTTCTCCTTGCAGATAGGATCGGCCGTGCCGACGCCCTTGGCGGGCACGATGAGCATGCGAGTACCCTCAGGTACGGAGATGCCAGCGAGCTGGGCAATGTGCTGCACACTCTTGCCGACCACGTCACGGCTGATGGTGCCGTTGACGAAGAGCGTATTGACCAACTTGTCATGCTCCTCAGCAGGTACGAAGTAAGCTCCGTGATCCTTGAAGGCCTGGAATATCTCCTCCCGGTGCTGCTCAGGGTAGATGAAGCACTGCTCGCCAGAGCAGATGATGCCGTTGTCAAAGATACGTCCGCGAATGATAGTCTCGGCAGCCTCGTTGTAGTCGATATGCTCGTCGAGGATGACCTGCACGTTGCCAGCGCCTACGCCAAAGGAGGGCTTGCCCGAAGAGTACGCCGAGTGTACCATACCCATACCACCCGTAGCGACTACGACGTCGACAGCCGCCATAAGGTCTTGCGTGGCTTGGATAGAGGGCTCGGTGACGCACTGGATGAGATGCTCGGGAACGTTGAACTCCTTGAGACGCTCCAGTATGAGCTGGATGGTATGTGCAGAGCAATTCTTAGAGCGTGGGTGTGGCGAGACGATGATAGCGTTGCGCGTCTTGAGTGCGAAGGCGATGTTTGCCATCGGAGTGACGATCGGATTGGTCGTCGGGGTGATCGCCGCTACGACACCTACGGGCTTAGCGATCTTGATGAGACCGGTCTTCTCGTCGATGTCTAGTACGCCCATACTCTTCTTACCCTGGAGGTTGCTCCATACGCCTTTTGACTTGTTGCGGCACTTAGCTACTTTGTCTTCGTAGACGCCCATCTCGGTCTCGTCGACAGCTTCACGAGCGAGCATCTCGGCATTGTCATAGACGACACGACAGAGTGCTTTGACCACCTGGTCTACAGCGTCCTGGTCGAAGCGTGCTTGGTAATCCTTCTGTGCCTCTCGTGCTAGAGAGACCATTTCTTTGATATCCATGATATGGTTGTTTATAGATTGAATTGTATGATAGCTTTATTAGTAGAGAGCCTTGTAAATGTCTCTGATCTCGTCCCGTGTGAGGGGGGTGTAGTTGTTCGCTAGGAGGCGCTGCTGCGTAGCGATGACCGCATCGGCAAAGCCTTCGATCTCCTCCTCCTTCATACCGTAGGTGTGGAGCGGGTTCTTGGCGATCAAAGCTGAGAGCAGTGCGTCGATCTCGTCAAAGAGCGTGGCGGGCGTACAACCCATCAGCTTGGCGAGCTTCTCCTTGAGGAGCTGCATCTGACCCGCTGGAGCCTTGCGCTCGTAAGCCTTAAAGACCTCGGTGAAGAACTGATAGTTTGCCTCTCCGTGCGGTACGTGATAGGTGCCACCGAGCGGATAAGAGAGCGCATGGACGGCGCCGACACCCGCATTGCCAAAGGCGATGCCCGCAAAGTTGCTCGCCATAATCATCTCGCCCATACAATCGAAGCGGTAGTCGGGACCCTTGTCTCGTATCTTCTGGAAGACTGGGATGATAATCTGCCAAGCGGCTTCGCTAAAGATAGCGGTGTAGGGATTGCACTTGGGCGAGAGGAAGGACTCGACAGCATGTATCAGCGCATCGATGGCGCTGCATGCGTAAAACTTGAAGGGCAGCCCCCTGAGCAGCTCAGGGATGATGACCGCATTGTCAGCTACGATGGCATCGTCGGCGAGTCCCATCTTCGTCTGGCGACTCTTGATCTCAGCGATGGAGATATTGGTCACCTCGCTACCTGTACCGCAGGTTGTGGGGATGATGATGAGCTGCTTCTCCTTGACGAGTGGTATCTTCTTGTCGAAAGCGTCCATCACGTCTGTCAAGCCACGCAGCACAAAGAGCTTGGAGATGTCGATGACCGTACCACCGCCTACAGCGATGACACGATCGTAATCCGTGCCCTGGAGGTCGTGGAGGATCTGATTCATCATCTCCTCCGAGGGCTCTCCCGTGCCGTAGTGCTCCTGCATGACGAAGTGACAGGGTAGCTGAGAGGCTTTCATAAAGGGCTCGTAGAGGAAATCATTGGTGATGACTAGATCACGCTCCCCGAGTGCAAAGGCTTTAGCAAAGTCTGCAAAGGTCTCGAACTGGTCGATGACCGTCTTGAGCTTGAATAGTTGCATAGTAAGAATGTATTGTTATAGTTTGAATCTTCTCTTGCACTCCGCCTCTAGCTCGGGGCGGAAATTGGGATGAGCGATAGCTGTCAGTGCTAAGGCTCGCTCACGGAGCGACTTGCCCTTGAGGTGCGCTACGCCATACTCGGTGACGATGTAGTCCACGTCATTGCGAGAGGTGGTGATGGCGGCACCCTCTGTGAGTAGCGGTACGATGCGGGAGGCGGTGCCTCGACGTGCCGTGGAGGGGATAGCGATGATACTGCGTCCGCCCTTAGACCAAGTGGCACCACGTACGAAGTCTACCTGTCCGCCTGGACCGCTAAACTGTCGCAAGCCCATCGCCTCAGAGACCACCTGCCCCATAAGGTCTACCTCGATACAGCTATTGATGCTCACGAGGTGATCGTTTTGGGCGATGATGCGCGGGTCGTTGACATAGTTGACGGGACGCATCTCGATGGCTGGATTGTTGTGCGCAAAGTCGTAGAGCTCTTGCGTACCCATGAGGAAGGTAGCGACCACCTTGTTGGGGTGGAGCGTCTTGCGCCGACCCGTGATGGTATTAGCCTTGATGAGTTTGACGACACCGTCGGAAACCATCTCGGAGTGGATGCCGAGATCCTTCTTATCCTTGAGAAAGAGCAAGACAGCATCGGGGATTGCTCCGATACCGAGCTGGAGCGTGTCTCCATCCTGTATGAGCTCTGCGCAGTGGCGTCCGATAGCCTCCTCGACCTCTCCGATGCGTGGCAGGTCGAGTGCGTAGAGAGGGTAGTCGGCCTCTACGATATGTGTGAGCTGCGAGATATGTATGAGATTGTCTCCGCCAACGAATGGCATCTGCTTATTGAGCTCTCCGATGACGACCCGAGCCTGCTCAGCAGCGGGCTTGCTATAGTCACAAGAGGTGCCGAAGCTGCAGTAGCCCTCTTCGTTGGGATAGGAAAGCTGCACGATAGCGACATCGGGGTGAAAGACTCCCCCAGGCTGCATCATCGAGGGCACCTCGTAGAAGTAGGAGGGGACGAAGTCCGCACGCTGCTCATCGACAGCGGGACGCGTGTTGGCTCCGACGAAGTTGGTCACGAGTCTGAAGTGTCCCTCCATCTCGGGTGCTGTGTAGGGACTATCGCCCAGGGTGACCATATGGAAGATGCGGACGTCGTGGAAGCGCTCATAGTTTCGAGCCAAGGCAGCGACGCACGCTTGCGGTACAGCCGCTGCATGAGATAGTACGACGAAGTCACCGTCCTGTATGTGGGAGACCGCTTCGTCGGGAGAGATACTGCTAAATGGGATAGACATATGGAGAGATTAGAAGTTAGAGATTAGAAGATGGCTGTTGGCTATTAGCTGTTAGCTGTTGGCCGTTGGCTCTGGAAGTTCTAGTGGCTCTAGTAGTTCTAGTGACTTTAGCCAAAAGCTAATGGCCAAAAGCCAACAGCCAAAAGCTACCTCCGTATGATCCGGAGCGCCTCGGCGATGAGTTCGTCGCTGACGCTGTCGTCTACGGTGACCGTTAGGGTGGGGAGCCCCAGCTCGCTACGTAGTGTCTCCTGCACCACCTCTTGGATTGTGCTACTGAGCGAGGGGCATGCTTGGCAACTCCCCGAGACCTTGACGAAAACTTGTTCGCCAGCGACCCTCAGCAGTGCTATGTCGCCCCCGTGTGCTTGGAGCTGGGGACGCACACAGCTACTGATGATGGTCGTGATCTCGTCTACCCTAGAGGATAGATCTGTCATAAGAGATAGGGACTACTTGCCCTGAGGCTTATCTAGAGAGGTGTCGATATGAGCTATCTGACGAGCCAGCTCCTTCTTTGCCTCCATATTACACTGACGCGAGATCATAATGCGCTGAGCCTGTGGCGAGCCAGCACCATGCAGGCTCTCCGTGCGGTAGCCTACGGCAGCGGTACCGAGCGTGAGGTTCTCGATTAGACGCAAGATGCGCATACGATTTACCGTATCCGTACCCTTAGCACCAGCGAGGTACTTACGTACGAGTGGCCCGACCTCCTCATGCTGCAGGTCAGCTTGGCTAGGCATCGTAACCATCAGACCGCCTGCTATGTCCTCAGCGAGACGTGTGATCTCGTAAGGATAGCGGGTTACATTCTGCTTACAGACGTTGGCCAGAAGCATATCGATCAGGTAGTTGCCCGACTTCGTTGGCTGCCCCTCAGCTGAGCAAGCGATACCGCAAGCAAAGAGCGTCTCATTGAGGTGAACCATCTCGATCAGCTTGTCCTTGATGTGCGAAGCCTTAGGCACGCCGTTGTAGTCAGCAGCCAAAGCAGCAGCACCGATCAGTACGTCGCCCACACCTACCTTACAGCCACCATAAGACTGACGGTGATAGCCAGCGAAGCGCTCGACAAGCATATTGGAGAACTGGTACTCACGGCACATGAAGACACGCTCCATAGGTACGAAGACGTGATCCATAATGAAGAGCGTCTCATGACCTCCGAAGGTTGAGTTACCGAGGTCAATGTCTGCGCCCTCCTCCATCTTACGCGTGTCGCAAGACTGACGGCCGTAGATGATCGTAACGCCCTCGGCATCACTAGGAATGGCAAAAGAGACAGCGTAGTCAGCATCCTCCTCACGCATTGAGCAGGTAGGCATGATCAGGTGCTCGTGCGAATTGACCGAGCCTGTCTGGTGAGCCTTAGCACCCGTGACGACGATACCGTCAGGGCGTATCTCGTTGATGTGTACGTAAAGGTCGGGGTCCTCCTGCTGTGAAGGAGAGAGGCTACGGTCGCCCTTAGGATCGGTCATAGCACCATCTACGACGAGGTCGTTGTCCTGGCAGTACTGTACATAGTCTCTGAAGCGCTGGTGGTAGTTGGTACCGCACGCCTCGTCCATCTCGTAGGTGGTAGACCAGATAGCGTTGAAGGCATCCATCCCTACACAGCGCTGGAAGCAGCTAGCGGTCTTCTGACCGAGGAGACGCTGCATCTTGACCTTCTTGACTAGGTCCTCAGCGCTCTGGTGAATGTGGCAGAAGCGATTGATCGTCTTGCCCGTAATGTGGGAGGTAGCGGTCATCAGATCCTTGTACTCCTCCTGCTGCGCCAGCTCATAGGTCATCGCTAGCGAATTGAGCGATGGACGGATCATGGGGTGGTCGACGGGGTTGTCGATCTTCTTGCCCATGAAGTAGACATTGAGATGGAGAGCTCTAAGGCTCTCGATGTACTCTTCGCGTGTTTTCATAACTTCTTTTCTGTATAAAGTGAATAGAATCGTCGTGCGTCAGAGTAGGACGATCGAGATACAGAGCAGAAGTCACGGGTAGCAGCACTATCCTACAGGTCGGAGCCTGCCAAGCCCTCCTGGCTGGCAGTAGAGAGTGACTGATGAGTGTAGACACAACGAGAGGGAGTCTCATAGTCAGTATCGCTGCTATGGACTCTATCATACGCACTATGTGAAGCCATAATATATGTCCCGCTGTCATTCTTTTTATTTCCTAGCTCTGAAAACAAAAGTCCTATGGCATAGGCAGGTCTTCTGACTTCTCCCTAGTTCGTATAGCTCACATCGAGTCGTACAAAACGGGCGATACCCTGGGTCTTCCCATAGCTACCCACGGTACCTTCACGCGAAGGCTCGTAGGGGTCGTGCTACAGTGACATCATAATGCAGGGGCGCACTTCAGGAGTTACAGCTGAGAGTACAGTCTTGGCTTCGCACCAAGTTCCCTATTCAGACGGGGTGACAAGATTTGGTTGTTCCTCGTACACCTATGCACCGCAAAGGTACATAATATATTCTAATCCCCACACAAGGATATTCACCGAAAAAATCTGATTTCCACGTGGAAATTTCCAAATACCCACGTGAGAAAAGAAAATTCTCCACGTAGCGGCGAAACAAAACTTCGAAGGAATCAAATGAAACTTCGGAGGAATTGTTTCTCGCCCACGTGGAGAATAAAAAACCGCCACGTGGGAAATCGAAAACCCCTACGTGGAAATCAGTTTTTCCCGACACTGCGCCGTATCGATATTTTTGGCTGTTAGCTATTGGCGCTAGCACTCCGATGGCTCCGAAGGCTCCGATTACTCCGATGGCTCTAGCCAACAGCCAAAGGCCAACAGCCAGTCTCTAACCTCTAAATTCGTACCTTTGCACGAGGCTGGTACAGGTCAGCCGAGGCTACGGATCTACAATGAAGACTCACTTTGACATTATCGTAATTGGTGCAGGGCATGCTGGCTGCGAGGCAGCGTGCGCTACTGCGCGCATGGGAGCCTCGACGCTCCTCATCACGGGGGATATGAACAAAGTGGCGCAACTGAGCTGCAATCCCGCCATGGGCGGCATAGCCAAGGGACAGATAGTGAGAGAAATAGATGCGCTCGGTGGCTACACAGGACAACTGTCTGACGCTGCTACGATACAGTGGCGCATGCTCAACCGAAGCAAGGGACCTGCGATGTGGAGTCCACGAGCGCAGCTAGACCGCATGCGCTTTATGGAGCTATGGAGAGGTCAGCTAGATAGGACGGATCGCTTGGCGCTTTGGCAAGACTTCGTCGTAGACATAAAGTTTGCCGCAGAGGAGGGCAAACATCTAGTAATGACGCAGTTGGGCATGACCTTTACAGCTACGAAGGTGATCCTTACGGCTGGAACTTTCCTCGGGGGGCTGATGCACTTCGGTAGGACGATGATCCCAGGCGGACGCATCTCAGAGCCGGCTAGCCACGGCATCACGGAGTGTCTCGTAGCGGCGGGGCATCATACAGATCGTATGAAGACGGGTACTCCGGCCCGCATCGATGGGCGCTCCGTAGATTGGTCGCTTGTAGAGGAGCAACCAGGCGACGAGGAGACCGGTCGCTTTAGCTTCCTCCCAATGCAACGACGCCAGCTACGACAGCGCTCCTGCTACATCCTCTATACCAACGAAGCTTGCCACGACATACTGCGTGCTTCGCTCAGCGACTCACCACTTTACAACGGTCAGATACAGAGCATCGGACCGCGCTACTGCCCCAGCATAGAGACGAAGATTGTCAACTTTGCAGACCGCACACGTCATCAGCTATTCCTCGAGCCTGAGGGTGAGGAGACGAACGAATACTACCTCAACGGCTTTAGTTCGTCGCTCCCTATCGATACACAGATCCGAGCTTTACAGACGATCCCCGCACTGCGAGATGTACAGCTCTACCGACCGGGCTATGCGATCGAGTACGACTTCTTTGACCCTCGAGATCTGCACCACACGCTGGAGAGTAAGCTGGTCCCTGGTCTTTACCTAGCTGGTCAGGTCAACGGCACCACTGGCTACGAAGAGGCAGCTGGACAAGGTCTCCTCGCAGGCATCAATGCTGCCCTAGCCCTACAAAAAAAGGCTCCGCTCGTTCTAAGACGAGACGAAGCCTACATAGGCGTCCTCATTGACGATCTCGTAACCAAAGGGGTCGACGAGCCATACCGTATGTTCACCTCACGAGCTGAATACCGTATACTCCTACGTCAAGACAATGCCGACCTGCGACTGACGCCTTATGCGGAGCAGCTGGGACTAGCGACCACAGAGCGACTGAACCGCCTCGAGCAGATCAAAGAGGGCATAGCAGCGCTAGACAACCTCTGTGCTAACCAATCGGTCAAACCAGAGGAGGTCAACGATTACCTCGCCTCCGTAGGGGAAAAGCCTCTAGACTTTGGCACCAAGCTCACTACCCTACTCCTTCGTCCGCACGTTTCGCTCAGCGGTTTGATCGCTCAATTAGACGATTTCGCCACGCAGGTGGCAGGCTTGATTGGTGATGACACGGAGATCCTCACACGCACCGAGACCGCCATCAAGTATCGGGGCTACATCGAGCGAGAGGAGCAAGCGGCTCAGAAGCTTCACCGCCTCGAGTCGCTAACGCTAGGCGACAAGCTCGACTACCAAGAGATCACCGCGCTCCCCATAGAGGCTCGCGAGAAGCTCTCTCGTATCCGTCCCGCCACCATCGCTCAGGCCGCCCGCATCCCAGGCATCTCCCCGAGCGACATCAACATACTCCTAGTGCTACTGGGACGATAGCTCACCGTTTCACGTGAAACAATCGAAATGAACCGAGACGAAATCAAAGCTATCCTCCCAACCATTCCGCAAGACCCAGGATGCTATCAGTACCGCAATAAGAACGGGACGATTATCTATGTGGGCAAGGCGAAGAATCTGCGTAATCGCGTCTCCTCTTACTTCAACAATTCGCCAAAAGATCCGAAGACAACGAGACTGGTCAGCGAAATTCGCCAGCTAGAGTACTTTGTAGTCAACACCGAGGCGGAGGCTTTGGTCTTGGAAAACAACCTGATCAAGACCCACCTGCCGAAGTACAACATATTACTCAAGGACGACAAGTCTTACCCTCGCATTGTCATCACGAGCGAGCCGTTCCCACGCATCTTTGCTACAAGAAAGGAGGAGGGCAAGGGAGACTACTACGGTCCCTACCCCAATGTGGCGATGGCGCATACGGTGATCGACTTAATTCATCGAGTCCTTCAGCTGCGTTCGTGTCGCTACGCTTTGACCCCTCAGGTGGTGCGGGAGCGACGGGTGGATCTTTGCCTGCAATACCATATCAAAAAGTGCGGGGGCCCCTGCCAAGGTTTAGTCTCGGCAGAGGAGTATGCCCATGCGGTGCAACTAGCCCGACGTATCCTCAAGGGAGAGATAAACATTCTCATAGAGGAGGAAGTGGAGGAGATGAATCGTATGAGCGAGCGGCTGGAGTTCGAGCGAGCCGAGCAGCACCGTCAGAACATTGAGACGCTACGTCGCTACTCGGGCAAGCATGTTGTCGCACCAAACATTCGCGAGGCAGATGTTTTTGCCTACGATGAAGACGACGTCAATGGTTTCGTCTGTATGATGCAGGTACGCCACGGGGCGGTCGTCCTAGCGCACAACTTAACCTTCAAGAAGACGGTCGACTCCTCACGAAGCGATCTCTTAGCCTATCTGATAGAGGAACTAAGACAGCGCTTCGGCAGCACAGCTCGTGAGGTGATCCTGGCGGAGCCTGGCGAATGGGAGAGCGACAGCTATCGGATCACGGTGCCACAGCGGGGCGAAAAGAAGCAACTCCTCGAACTGGCTCAGCTCAACGTCTTACGCTACCGCTGGGACTGCTACAAGCGTCAGGAGAAGCTCAACCCCGAGCAGCGTGCCACACGTCTCCTCACTACGATGAAAAAGGATCTCGGCATCGATCGCCTACCCCGTCATATGGAGTGCTTTGACAATTCAAACATACAAGGCACCAATCCCGTGGCTGCGTGCGTGGTCTTTAAGAATGGTAAGCCGGCGAAGAGCGAGTACAGAAAGTTTCATGTGAAAACAGTCGTCGGGGCTGACGACTATCGGACGATGCGTGAGATTATCTACCGGCGCTATCGCCGTGTGCTGGACGAGGGGCAGCCACTCCCCGACCTGATCATCATAGATGGTGGCAAGGGGCAACTGCACGCCGCCTGCGAGACACTCAAAGAGCTAGGTATCTACGACAAAGTGTGCGTCTTCGGTCTTGCGGAGCGTTTCGAAGAGCTATACCGTCCAGGCGAGTCGGAGCCTTTGGTCTTGGATCGTCGATCAGAGACGCTCAAGGTGGTCTGTCATATACGTGACGAGGCGCACCGCTTTGGTATCACCTTTCACAGAGATAGTCGCTCGAAGCAGCAGACGAAGAGCATCCTCGACGAGATCCCGGGCATTGGAGCACGCAGCAAGGAGACTTTGCTGCAAGCCTTCAAGACGCCTCAGCGAGTTGTCAAGGCTAGTCGTGCCGAACTAATCGCAACCCTCGGCACGAGCAAGGGAAACAAGCTCTACAATCACCTACACCCCGATGAAGCTACGCTACATTCCGACGAAACTACAGAAACAACCTAGAGAAGAAACAGTATGAAAGCACTTTTACAGCGAGTCACCCACGCCTCTGTGTCGATCGACGGCAACTGCGTCGGGAGCATTCGGCAAGGCATTGTTCTCCTCCTCGGCATCGGCTACGAAGATGGTCACGAGCAGATCGAGAAGCTCTGCCAAAAGGTGTGCAAGCTACGCATCTTTGACGATGAGGAGGGCGTGATGAATCGTTCGCTACTAGACATTGGTGGCGAAGCTCTTGTCGTAAGCCAGTTTACACTCATGGCAAACTGTCGCAAAGGCAACCGTCCGAGCTATATCGAGGCAGCTAAAGGTGAGGTGTCGGAGCCACTCTACGAGCAGTTTGTCGCTAAGATGCGTCTCATTATGGGCGCAGATTCAATTAAAACCGGTAAATTTGGAGCCGATATGCAGGTGGAGATACATAATGACGGCCCTGTGACCATAATCCTAGACACCGACACGCTATAATGGACGTTACAGACAAAGCAAAAGAGACAACGCTAGACGAGCTTCAGCAGTTGGTCGACGAATGGATACACACCTACGGCGTACGCTATTTCGACCCGCTGACCAATATGGCGATCCTGACGGAGGAGACGGGCGAGGTGGCACGTGTTATGGCTAGGCTCTACGGCGAGCAGAGTGCCAAAGCGTCCGATCATCTCGACCTTGCGGACGAGCTAGCAGACCTGCTCTGGGTACTCACCTGCATTGCCAACCAGTGCGGAGTCAACCTACAGGAGGCACTTGAGAAGAACCTCCAGAAGAAGACAAAGCGCGACGCAACCCGACATTTAAACAACGACAAGCTACGCTCTAAGCAAGCAGATACAACAGAATAACAAACCTTCAAACAATAGAAACTGATGCATCAGATAGACAAATACCATAAAGCGATCTCGCTCTACGAACCTATCGAGGGAGATGTTACCGCCAAGGTACAAGAGATCATCGACAAGCACTATAAGGAGTGCTACACACCAGAGGTCCTCAAGCTACTCTACAGCTGTATCGACCTAACCACGCTAATGGGAGGTGATACCGACGAGAGCGTCACCAAGATGGTCGCTAGTGTCAACGACTTCGAGACCAATCACCCCGACATCCCCAACGTAGCCGCCATCTGCGTCTATCCCGCTCTGGTGCCTACGGTCAAGGCTACGCTCACCTGTCCCGACGTACGCATCGCTTCGGTAGCAGCAGGCTTTCCTGCTAGTCAGACCTTCCCAGAGATCAAGGTCGCTGAGGTCTCTATGGCTGTCGCCGAAGGAGCCAACGAAGTAGACGTTGTCCTCAACCTAAACCGCTTCCTATCAGAAGACTACGACGGCGTATGCACCGAGATCGAGGAACTCAAGGACGCAGCACGTGGAGCGCACCTCAAGGTGATCCTCGAGTCCGGTCTGCTCGCTGACCCACGTCAGATACAGATCGCCTCGATCCTGTCGCTCTACTCAGGCGCTGACTTCATCAAGACCTCCACAGGCAAGGAGTATCCAGGTGCTTCACTCGAGGCCGCCTACGTTATGTGCCAGACACTGCGCAAGTACTACGAGCTACACGGCGAGCGTCGAGGCTTCAAGGCCAGCGGAGGTGTCCGCACGCCAGAGGATGTGGTCAAGTATTACTGCATCGTCAAGGAGCTCCTTGGCGAGGAGTGGCTCACCCCAGAGCTCTTCCGTCTAGGTGCTAGCAGTCTTGGCAAGAACCTCCTCAAGGCGATCGAGGGATAAGAGACAACTTAGGAGGCTATGCCCCGCCACACGGATGAAAGTGGAGAGGGGCATAGCTTTTTGTCAAATTTCCTCACCGCAAAGCCCAAGAGAGCGCGAAAAGAGCCAAACAGCCCGAAACGAGCCAAAACGAGAAACTACAGAAGATGCCTCCAATATCGACCGAACAGCTTAACTATCAAGGCGTTTACCCCTCACAAGAGGCCATTAAAGCGCAAATTCCTGACGATTTTCTGACCGACTCGGGACTTTGTACGGGATTTGAGCAAGCATTGCGCCGTTTGTTGGGGGTCGAGCGCACGATCCATCTGACCTCTTCGCCACAAGTAGCACTTACCGCAGCACTGCGTATGTTGCAGCTGCGAGAGGGCGAGTCTGTCTTCGTACCAGCTTACTGGCGTAAGGAGTATATCCATAGTCTGCTGGCGATGCGGTTGCGTCCGATTTTTGTGGAGGTCACCTCCTTCAATATGGCGATGGACCCACTCCTCCTCAGCAAGCATCTCGAGCGTATGGTCAATGCTGGTACTCCCCTACCCCGTGCCATCATCGTGGCGCATGCTCACGGCATCCCCGCCAATATGGAGCTTGTCTGCTCCGTGGCGCAACGGTACAATATGACCATCATCGAGGACTGCTCGCAGGCGCTCGGGAGTTCTATTGACGAGCGAGCGTGTGGTACCTGGGGGCAGCTCTCTTTCTTCTCCTTCTCCACAGGCGAGATCATACAAGCTGGCACAGCAGGCGCACTCAGTTGGTCCGAAAATCGCAGCCTCTCGCTCGACGCACCTTATCACAGTTGGAGTGCTCAGGAGAAGCTCTCCATCGAAGCCTGGCTACGTCCCTATCCGCTAGCGCCTCTGCAGGCAGCTGTCTTACTTCCTCAGCTAGCGCAACTCAACGAGGTCATAGAGAAAAAGCGTCTTATGGCTAAGCTCTACCGCAAGTACCTCACGCAAGCCTTCGGTCTCCGCTATCTCAGCTGGCCCGAAGACGCACCGCACAGCTATCGTCCTAATTATAGTAGTCAGCCGATACATATCGAGCCCACGATGCTTCACTTCTCTCGTCACGAGCTCGGGCGAGCCCTGCAGGAGGAGCAATTCGTTCCGCTCCTACCGCCGCTAGAGAGTCTCAGCGAGCTCCCCGCACTCCACGCCTACAGCAGTGTGGTCAGTGGCGTAGCACAAAGTATGGCGCCCGATCTGCTCTACCTGCCCAACGATAGCACGCTGACAGGCGCCCGCACCTTAGAGGTTGTCGAGGTCATCCGTCAGCTCGTTTACAAGTACAATAGCTAATCATCTTACGATGTCCACCCCTTTAGAAAAAGAAATACGTAGTCGTCGCACTTTTGCCGTCATAGCGCACCCAGATGCGGGTAAAACAACCCTCACCGAGAAGCTCCTCCTCTACGGAGGCGCCATCCACGTAGCTGGAGCCGTCAAGAGCAACAAGATCAAGAAGAGCGCCACCAGTGACTTTATGGAGATAGAGCGTCAGCGTGGTATCTCCGTGGCAACCAGCGTTATGGGCTTCAACTATAAGGACTACAAGATCAACATCCTCGACACGCCAGGTCACCAAGACTTCGCCGAAGACACCTACCGCACACTCACCGCCGTGGACAGCGTCATCATCGTCATAGACCACGCCAAGGGTGTCGAGCAGCAGACGCGTCGTCTTATGGAGGTGTGCCGTATGCGCCACACGCCCGTCATCGTCTTCATCAACAAGCTAGACCGCGAGGGACTAGACCCCTTCGACCTGCTCGACGAGGTAGAGCGAGAGCTAGGCGTCGTGACCACACCGATGGTTTGGCCCATAGGTATGGGCGACCGCTTCAAGGGCGTGTACAACATCTTCGACCACGAGCTCAACCTCTTTACACCCAATAAGCAGCATGTCGTCGAGGACATCCACCATATCGAGAGCCTCGACTCGCCAGACCTCGTACAGCATATCGGCGCCGCAGCTGCCGAGCGACTCGCTGAGGAGGTCGAGATGGTCGAGGGCGTCTACCCTACGTTCGACCACGACGCTTATCTTGCTGGTGAGCAGGCACCCGTCTTCTTCGGCTCAGCGCTCAATACCTTTGGTGTGCGCGAGCTACTAGACACCTTCGTACGTATCGCCCCCTCGCCCCAGCCCGTAAAGGCCGAGGAGAGAGAGGTAAGTCCTTACGAAGAGAGTTTCACCGGCTTCGTCTTCAAGATCCACGCCAATATGGATCCCAACCACCGCAGCTGTATCGCCTTCGTCAAGGTCTGCTCAGGACGCTTCGAGCGCAACGTCTACTACCACCACACACGGCTCGACAAGCAGGTGCGCTTCTCCTCCCCTACCGCCTTTATGGCCAATAAGAAAGAGGTCATCGATGACGCCTATGCGGGCGACATCGTAGGACTCCCCGACACGGGTCTGTTTCGTATTGGTGACACCATCACGTCAGGCGAGATGCTCCACTTCAAGGGGTTGCCCAGCTTTAGTCCTGAGCTCTTCAAATATATCGAGAATGCTGATCCGATGAAGCAGAAGCAGCTCATCAAGGGTACCGACCAACTGATGGGCGAAGGTGTAGCACAGCTCTTTGTCAACCAGTTCAACGGCAGACGCATCATCGGTACTGTCGGTCAACTTCAGTTTGAGGTCATCCAGTATCGCCTGCTCCATGAGTATGGCGCTGAGTGTCGCTGGGAGCCACTGCACCTCTATAAGGCGTGCTGGATCGAGAGCAACGATGCTGAGGAGCTGGCCAACTTCAAGCGCCGCAAAGCTCAGTATATGGCACTAGACCACGCTGGCCGCGACGTCTACCTAGCAGAGAGTAGCTACATCCTGCAGATGGCTCAGCAAGACTTCCCGCACATCCGCTTCCACTTCACCAGCGAGTTCTGAGGCATCTCCGCTCGCAACCCGCTGCCTAATCATTGTCGAAAAAAGGTCTCGTTCGTAGACCAGACAAAGATACTATCGCAGGCTACAGACTCATGTTGAGCTCGGCACTCTAGAGCTCCCGACATTAGTCTGTAGCCTGCAAACATTTCAGCGGGTCCTAGACTCCGCAAATCTCACAAGTGACCCTTTGTAAGAACGAACAAACCACAGCAATTACCCACCTTTAGGTATTGGTAAAGAGGAGAATAGCCAGTACCTTTGCGTGTATATAAAGTTTTGTTTAAGACACGCATGAGTACCTATTCGCATCATCGCTCTTGGCTGGGTCGCACGGTATATAGCCTAATATTAGTCGCACTATCATCGACCTTCTGCACGCTCGTCGCTCAGAGCAATCCAGGGCGACGCACCTACAGCGGTGTGGTGCTAGACGCTGCATCACAGGAGCCACTCATCGGCGCCTCACTGTGGGTTGAGGAGCTACATGAAGGGGTAGCTACGGATGCTGACGGTGCCTTTACCTTGTCTCTACCAACTAATGGGGAGTATCATATCAAGGTAAGCTATGTAGGTTACAAAGACTACACCCTCCGCTATAGTAGCAAGAGGGCGAGCCAAGCTCCTCACCGTATCCTCCTCTCGAGCTCTACAGCGGAGCTAGGCACGGTCTTCGTTCACGGTAAGGGGCAGGCACAGCGACTGCGTGAGATCCCCTCGTCCATCACCGTCATCGACACACGAGAGCTGCACGGTACGGTCTCTTCTCTCAATGAAGTCCTCAACCGCTCTATGGGTGTCAAGGTGACCAGCACGGGTGGCATCGGGAGCACTTCCCGTATGATCATACAGGGGCTAGACGGCAAGCGCATTGCTATCTTTGTCAATGGGGTACCTATCGGGAGCTCTGATCAAACTAGTCTTGACGCCTTTGCTGTAGACCAGATAGATCATGTAGAGGTGTACAAGGGGATCATCCCCTCGTGGCTCGGTGGCGAGGGTCTAGGCGGAGCGATCAATATAATCTTGCGTCACGATGAGCAACAAGACCATCTGACCGCCTCCTATGAGGTAGGCTCCTTCCATACGCACAAGGGGAGCTTGCGCGCCAATAAGTACTTGCCCGCTCTCGGACTGAACCTTTCCCTTGCTCTCCAAGGGCTTTACACGGACAATGACTATACCTTTGACTCCCCCTTTGAGCAAGGACTGGTGGTACGGCGAGATCATGACACCTATGCGAGCTATGGAGGCTCTCTGTCCCTGTCCCTGCACAAGCCGTGGATAGACCATCTGTCGCTCTCGCTAGGTGCTGATCGCACCTATCAGGAGATACAGGGAGGTGTCCTCAATCTGCAAAACAACATCCAGCATGCCCACACCCACACGACGAGCCTACAGGGTGCGCTATCAGTCGCAAAGAGCATACTAGACGACAAGCTCTATCTAAGCTCGACAAGTATCGTCGCGTACCAATTGCTGAACCACGTGGACACCTCGCACTACTGCTACGACTTCGCTGGGCGCATCTTCCCCAGTGGCTCCGGTCAAGGCGAGATAGGTAGCACACCCAATGACTCACATGACCAGCTCATCAACATACAGGAGCAGCTAAACCTGCGCTACCAGCTGTCGCCCGCTCATCGTCTCCTAGGCAATATCTCCTACCGCTTCGCCCGACGTGATCCCCACGATGAGCTAGCTAGCAAGTATACCAAGCTCGCTGTGAGTGGCTACCCTGGGTATATACACTCTCTCATATCAGGTCTGACACACGAGTGGAAGCTGTGGGACGAGCGTATCACCAATGAGCTGGGTGCTAAGCATGTCTACTTCTACTCTTCAGTATCTCCCCTAGGCTTCACCATCTACGAGCAGGATCACGCTCCACTCACCAGCTCACGCTCCGTATGGGGCGGTAGCGAGGCTATCTCTGTCAAGGCTCTCCCCAATCTTACGCTCAAAGGCTCTACGCAATACACCATGCGCACCCCTCGTGCCGAGGAGATCATCGGTGACGGTGTACTCATCTACCCCTCGCCTAAGCTAGCACCCGAGCGGAGCCTTAACTTCAACCTAGGCGTCAACTGGCTCTGCAACCCTGACGACTACCCCAACTGTCGCATTGACCTCAACGGATACTATATGAATGTGAGGGATATGATCAAGCTAGTCATGGAGAGCCTTATCATGAAGTACACAAACTTCGGCCAGGTGCGCATAGCAGGCGTAGAGGCGGAGCTCTGTGCCAACCTCTTCCCTTGGCTGACCATTCGCTCCAACATCACCTATCAAGATGCACGTGATAGGATGAGGACAGCGATCGGGGGCGGTCAGAACTTCCACTACAACTATCGTGTACCCAACATGCCTTACCTCTTTGGCAATGCGGAGATCCGTCTGCAGGGCGACCAGCTACTCCTTTCCGATGATCATGCCGAGGGCTTTATAGCGTGCGAGTACACGGCACCCTTTAGCTATGGGTGGGAGGCGAGCAAGGTGAGCCGACTACAGGTACCTCGCCGATGGAACTTCAACGTAGGAGTGCAGTACACGCTCTTCCAGCATTACCACCTAGCTCTAGAGGTCAACAACCTCTTTGACACCAAGCAGTGGGCGGAGTATCAGTACCCACTCCCGACACGCTCGCTACGTGCCAAGCTCAAGGTCACATTCTAACTACTCAAGATGATTATAAACCTAATAAATAATAGAACGATGAAGCATCTTAGCTTACTAATCATGACCGCCCTCTTAGGGCTAGTCACACTCAGCTCATGTCAAAAGGAGGAAAACACTCCGCAGACGCAGGGAGCCAAGTTTATCTACGCCTCACAGGTGGAGAATGCCTTCCAGCTCACGCCCCTAGCAGACCTCGCAGAGGGAGTGCAGACCTCATTTGACAATTCACAGACCCTCCCTGTGGGGCACCTCTTCCTAGAGAAGTACGGCGACTACATTTACGCTATGTCAGGCAGTATGTATGGCTATGGTGGCGAGCAGACGCTACGCAAGTATCAGATGAAGGATGGTAAGCTACAGGAGGTTGCGACACTCTCCTTCAAGGGCTCTCCCAACGTCCTTGAGGTCATCTTCGCCAGCGATACGAAGGCTTACGGCGTGACCTGCGCTAGCCGTGGTCAGCTCGTCATCTTTAACCCCTCCACCATGCAGGAGATGGGCGAGATAGACCTCTCTCCCTATGCTGCTACAGATCCCAAGGCTGAGGCTCCTGACAAAGATCCCGACGCTGGGACTGGTATCGTGCGAGATGGCAAGCTCTTCCTCTGTCTCAATCAGACAAAGTCTATGATGGAGCTATACGATGAGCCAGCCTCTGTGGCGGTCATTGATGTCGCCACGGACAAGGTCGAGAAGGTCATCAAGGACGCTCGCGTACAGAGCTTGGGTATGGTCGGACACACCAATGCCATCCTCGACGAGGCAGGTAACATATACTTCTATTCAGGACCTCGCAGTGCCATGTTTGGCAAGCCTGAGGGTATCTTACGGATCAAAAAGGGCGAGACTGACTTTGACAAGGAGTACTACGTCTCCGTGACCAAAGCTGACGGCGCAGAGCCCAACTCTTTTGGTATGACGATGACCTACTACAAGGGCAAGGTCTACTTCTTCCTGGAGAAGCCTTCGCTCGTTGTCGATCCCAACGACAAGACTTTTACCAAAAACAAAGACTTCGTCCCCTACGAGCTAGACCTCAAGAGTGGCAAGGGCAAGATACTCCCACTGCCCGGATCTAGTGGCTGGAGTGCTAATGCCACCATCGCCTACAACGGCAAGATCTACTTCGGCATACACGCTAAAGACGGTCTGGGCTTCTACAGCTACGACCCAGCTACAGGGCAGGGCAGCAACAAGCCCGTAGTGACTACACCTGCTGGCATCTATAAAATCATAAAGCTCTAAACAAACTATGAATAGACAAACTCGCACGGCCCTCCTATGGGCTTTCATCCCGATGGGATACATCTTCCACACGCTCTGTGAGCTGATGCCACTCTTTGCTGGTCTCAGCATAGCAACGGAGGAGATGACCACAGAGATGCTCCCTGCCATGACCACCTTTACGGGGTGGATGCTCTACCTAGTACCACTCGTCGGACTGCTCTGTAGCTGCTACGGCAAGCGACGCTGGAGCACTATCGTCAGTTTTGTACTCGCTTGTCTCACCCTGCTGCTCAATGTATGGCACCTCTGCACAGACCTCCTACCCCACTTCTCGTGGGCACAGGCAGCCATACTACCATTTGTCTGTGTCGTCGCTGCCCTACTCGTCATAGATCTTTGGAAAGAGCTACGCACGAGCAAGGCGCAATGAGCGCAACGCTTTGATGGTTAGATAGAAGTTAGACAACAAAAACGAGAGGAGGCTGTCATATTAGTTGACAGCCTCCTTTTGTGTGTGCTTATTATCCTAGAGGACGACGAGGCCCGCGAGGAGCAGCTGCAGCGTCGTGACGAGGATCACGAGGAGTGGCAGTAGGTAGCGCCACGTATGGCGTGAGAGCTGACTCGCCCAGGGGGTGATCGGTATGATGACCAGCGGTACAGCAAGAAGGAGCGTAGAGCGCATCGTCTCTGCCTGTACCAGTGCCAGCAAGAGGACGAAGGTCGCCATCAGTAGTAGCGCTCTCTGTCGGTACCAGGTGACGACGTGAGAGCCTCCACGAATGCTTTCCAGCCCGATACGCGCTATGACAAGCGTCAGGGCTATAACGCCCCACCCTATCCACTCGAATGGCGTAGCAGGGCTTAGAAGCATATCTACACTGAACCACAGCTGCGTATAGAGGTTTATCAATGGTGTAGCACCTTGCCAGAGGTAGAGCGTAGGCAGTACGAGCCAAAGGATCGCTATGAAGCCACAGAGATAAGCTAGGTAAGCGCGTAGCTGACGCACCTTCATCAAGGCAAGCAGCGACAAGCTCAGCGGTACGATCAGAAGCAACGGGGGATAGAGTAGCACGGCTATGCCCATCATGAGTCCAGCGACGGTGAGTCTCTGCAGCCTGTCAGGACGACTGTAGCAGAGCATCTGCAGGTATAGCGAGATGAGCAGCGCCGGGAGTGCCCAGATAGACCAACTGAGCGTAAAGAATGTAGTCAGTGGCACCAAGAGCAATGCCTGCAGGAGCAGTAAGAGCGATCGCTGACGAGGCGTGATGAGTAGGAGCTGTATGGCTATGCGGTCTGATAGTACTAGGGTAGCTACGAGTGCTAGATCGTTTGCCACTAGAGGGACTAGAGCCATCGTCTTGTTTACTTCGAAGCTTATATAATCACCTAGGTACCACTGTATAGCGGTACATAGTTGACACACGACTATCGAGACAAGGAGTGCCAGTGGTGCTGGGAGCGAACTTCTATAGCGTTGTATCATTTACTTATAGCGCTCAGCGATCAAACTATCTAGATAGCCGTCGAGCTGCGACATATATTGGTCGAAAGTGTAGGGCAGTAGCGACTGTCTGGTGATCCCACCACGGCGCTCCCCTATCAGGTCATAGAGATGTCGCAAGGCTCGTGCTATATCCTCCGTATCTAGCGGGTTCAGTCGGTAACCCTCCCGCTCAGAGCGAACGAGTGTGCAGGAACCCGCCACCTCGCTCACAGCTACAGGCCTGCCTAGCGCTAGCGCCTCAGCAACCGTCGCCCCAAAGAGCTCGTCAGTACTCGGCAGTATCAGCGCATCTCCGAGTCCGTAATACGCATAGAGATCACTCCCCTGCTGCTTGCCGGCAAATGTGACACGCTCCTCTAGCTTGAGCATCGTAGCTTGCTGACGCAGCTCCGCGTCCATCGGTCCATCGCCCACCATCAGCAGCTGGAGGTCTAGCCCTTCGTCGATAACTAGTCTGAAAGCCTCTAGGAGGCGTGGCAAGTTCTTCACCTTGTCAAGTCGCCCCACGTAGAGGATTATCGCCCGCCCGTCAGGGAGAGCATAGCGGGAGCGTAGCGCTGTGGTCTGTGCCTCAGCTAGTGCGACCTGTCGCTGCAAGTATTGCTCATCTTGTACGATCGGTAGGTAGTGCCACTTCGATAGTTCTCCACGACACAGGTCTCGATAGCGATCCTTCACCTGTTCGCTACAGAGGATTACCCCATCGATGCGATCTAGTAGCCAGCGCTTGGGCAAGTATGATGAGTCCCGTAGCGTAGCCTCAGCCATGACCATATTGTCATCGCACATAGAGACTAGACGTGGTAGGGGACGTGCGGAGCGTCCACGCAGTAGGTAGAGCATCCCTGTCAGGAGGTTAAACTCGCTACAGAGGATCAAGTCATACGGCTGGCGCAAGATACGCAGTAGCTCGGGACGCAGATTAGGCAAGATACACCCCCCAGGGGCTAATAGCTTATAGTCAAACTGTATGCGCTCCCCCTGCTGTGCTAAGTTAAAGTCTTGCTCTAGTGGCTGACCATACTCTAGGTATAGCTCCACATCGTACCGCTTCGCCAAGTGGGAGAAGAGGTCTATCCGATAGGGAGCTAGTGCTCTATGGATGATCAGTATGCGAGGCGTGTACTGCATCTCGTCAGCAGCTACTTACCAGTTGTCCCAGTCGAGGAGATCGGATGAGGGATTGTCTTGCTCCTCATCGTAGTCTAGTGGCTCTTCGTCCCACTCCTCTAGAAGTGGCTCATCAATGACTGGAGCCTGGAGGAATTGCTCTAGATCCCGTCGCTCACGCTTGGTCGGTCTGCCAAGCCCTTGTGCACGATCCACATAGCCCGACATACGCTTCATCTCTAGTAGCTCGTACTGCTCAGGAGGCGTCACATTGAGGATATACTCAGGGACGAGCTTAGCGCCCATACGATTGGTCGTGGTCTGTAGCACCTTAAAGGATAGCGTCACGGGCGGCTTGCGCACCGATATGATGTCACCCGACATAACCATCTTGGCTGGTTTAGCAGTCACATCATTGATCGCTACCCTACCCTTGCGGCAGGCATCCTGCGCTATGGAGCGTGTCTTGAAGATACGCACCGCCCAGAGGAAGCTATCTATTCGTACCGCTCTACTCATATCGGTTTAGTTAAAGCTATTCATCGTCCGCTCCACGCCCATCAGGCAGAAGCTCTCGATCATCTCATCGACACGCTCTAGGAGTCGAGGCATATCGGCCAGCTCCCCCTCGGGAAACTGCGCCAGCACATACTCTATCTGCTTACCCCTCGGGTAGTCATGTCCTATGCCAAAGCGTAGTCGTGGATAGCGATCCGTACCGAGAAGCTCCGTGATATGCTTGAGTCCATTGTGCCCACCAGCACTACCGCCAGGCTTCATACGGAGCGTGCCAAAGGGGAGTGCCAAGTCATCGAGACAGATTAATATATGGTCTATCGGCACCTTCAGCTCCCGCATCCAGTAGCGCACAGCTGTGCCACTCAGGTTCATATAGGTAGAAGGCTTGAGGAGCGTCAGCTGGACATTCTTAATGCGTCCCGAGGTGACCTCCCCGTAGCGAGCTGTAGACCAAGTCCATCCCTGCTTGTCTGCAAGGTGGCTCACCATACGGAAGCCTATGTTGTGTCTCGTGCCACGATACTCCTCTGTAGGATTACCGAGCCCGACGATTAGGTATTGATTCATATTGCGATAGATGTCAATGGTAGGGAGACCGCATCGCCCAGTCTCACAGAGAGCCTATCTGCGCCACTGCTTAGGTGTAGCAACAGGGATCTCTGGTAGGAGGTTCTCACGATCTATCTCTATCGGATCAATCTGGTGATTAGGTGCGATAGGCGATAGCTTTGGCTCGGGGACCATAATCGCCCCCTCCTCGATCAGCTTATTCATCTCAGGCACACGCCCAGCGCTTAGATAGCGACTCGAGAAGTAAGCGCTACGACTGAGTCGCTCGATGATGATACCACGACTATTGGTACTATGCATCATAACAAAATCGCCATCGACGACATCGATGACCATCGCCACATGCCCCACACGACCGCTACTGCGATTACGCCCCGTAAAGAAGAGCAAGTCTCCCGGTAGCACCTCTTCTCTCTTGATTCGCTTCACATAGTTTGCTTGCGTAGCGGATCCACGTGGCACGGTGATGCCATATTGCGAGTAGATGTATGATACGAAGCCCGAGCAGTCCATACGCCAGGGCAGATTACCTCTATAACCGTAAGGCTTGCCTAGTAGCTCCTTGCCCGTATCGATCAGGTCAGCGACCAATTCGTCGTGTGCCGTTTGTGCTTTCGTATCTCCCCCTACACGATGTATGGGAGGGCGCTTTAGTACGGGATGCTGGGAGGTCATACCGCTGGGACTCTTAGCTGCACATTGACTCAAGAGCAATGTGAGCAGGCAGGTGCTTAGGAGCAGTCTGATAAATCTAGGTTTATAACTCATCCAGTATGTCGTTGTAGCTATGGGTAGCTGTACATCTGGGACAAAGGTACTAATTTCCCTAAGTAAAAACAAGCGACCTGCCTCGCCGCCAAATTCCGCACATTGCGGGCGCACTGCCATTACGGCTAAGCTTAACTGCAAGCGACAGAGTACAGCACTACTTGTCTTACGCCTAGTGTCTATTGTGGCTACCTAAAGGCAAATAGGAAGTATTATCAAAAGAGCAACGTCTGCGCATATCTCTGGCCTAGAGAGTCCTCTACGACGAAGAGGTAGCTCTCTCCCTTTGTGAGGAAGTCTACTTCAGCTGACGAGACTCCGTCTGCTATCGTCACTCTGCGGATGAGTGTGGCAGACATATCGTAGACGGAGATCACTTGAGGTGTCACTTCGCTCCATAGGAGCTTGTCACCTTCGATCCAAAGCCTTGGCGTAGCCCTTTGCACCAGCTCTATAGCCACTGGATAAGATACATAGTCGCAATCATTTCCATACTTTGCCTTGTACTCAAATGATGGGCTATGGAAGCATCTAAACTTCTCATTAGGACTATCGAAGAGCTGCGTATCTCCCGTTGGATCATACCAAAGAGGGAAGATCCCCTGCAGGTTATCTCGCTCCTCACAGCCTATAAGCTGCGTGAAGATCCTGCGCAGGGTGTCTACGACGGACCCTTCTGCTGTCTCATAGCGAACATCTATCTTGTAGTGCTGTCGTATCAGCTGATGACCATCTATATCGACTAGCTCACGCTTCTCTACAATAGCCTTAGCGCCTAAGATGCCGTGTCTTTGGGGATCCATCTGCTGATAGTTAAACCCGATGGGGACCTCCTCTCCCTCCTGAGCATCAAGGTCATACTTGAGATACTTCTTACCATCGTACAGGTCGTAAGCCTTAGCACCTTCATAAAGCACCAACCCTGTCTTGCGATCGAATAAATGTCCCCGTTCGTTATAAAACTCCGTGACAGTCTTAAGACAGGGGATCTCATCTACGACTGTATCCTGGACGATAGCCACCTTGATGTATCCATACTCATATCCGTAGGGAACTCTCAAGGAGGCAATGTCGTAATACCACTCCGACCCTACGCCTGGATGCAGAGGCAGAGCCTCTTGTGCTGCAAGCCCTAGAGAGCCCAGCAAGATAGCAAGCATACAAGAAAGTAATCTGTGTCTAGACATAGCTTTGATTTACTTAAGAATACAACAATGGTAAGGAACTCTTCCCTCTTTTCTGATACACACAATATAGATACCATCAGGATAGTGAGAGAGAGACAGACTCTCTCCTTGAGAGATAGCCACAAGCTCTCCTGAACTACTATATAAGGCTAGGATACTCCCCTCTAGAGGTTGTATCGTCTGTTGCACGGGATCGTACGTAAACTCCTCAGAGGCGACAATTTCTTCAATGGCAACCGTTGAGGGAATAACACACACTGTATCTAAAGGAGCCTCCATGCCAAACCTTCTCCAAGAGTCAGAAATAATCGTATCTCCATCTACTGAGACAAAGCCTCGCAAGCTCTCCGTAGGAGAGCTATTATTAAATGTCATACATACGACCCCTGGATTGCCAAATACTCCCCTATAGGGATAAAAGGAGGGGGCATTAAATCCGACCCCTTCGATATAACCAGAGTTGTTATAAAAAGACCAATACTCTCCACTTAGAGGATTTGCTTCATAACGATACACCCTAGGATTATGAAGCATCCTCTCATTTAGATCTATTCGAGACAAAACAACCTGTTGCCCTACCTGCTGGACTTCACCAAGTTCATTGGGGAGCCAAGGATTAACAGGATTTTCAGTGGCTCGTACAGTCACTTGAAAAATCTCGCTGACCTGAAGGCTTGGGTCATGCACTAAGTTACGAGGATAATCCCCCTCCTGCATCCAAACCTTACCATCAGGAGCTATATCCATATAGATAGGCAGAGCAATAGAGTCTCGTGTATAGCAGTCCCGTATCGTGCGACTGACTGTGTAGTGCCATACATTCTGCTTAGTCTCAGTAGCCTCTACAACTTCATAGATGACGACTCCTAGAGCAATCTCGTCATGCTCGCCAGTTTGATAATACGACCCTTCACCTAGGCCATCCCAACCAACCCGTTCGGTACTATAATACCACTTATCACCGATAGAAAATGGAGCTTTTGTCTCCTGAGCATATACGCTCATACCACCAAAGCAGAGTAATGCAATGGCGAGTACCAAGCTTCTCTTATTTACCTCTATACACCTAGTTGTCGTCATAACATTATTGGCTCCAGTTAGTATTATTGTCTGTCAATATCGTTTTAGGCAAATGTAGTAAAAAAAAATAGACCTTTCAAGACTTCGAGATGATCTTGACTCAGAAGTCGTCAATCTCCACGTGGATATTTCGAAATCGCCACGTGGGGAAGAAACATTCTCCACGTGGGGACGAAATGAAACTTCGGAGGAATGAAATGATATGTCCGAGGAATCGTTTCGCATCTACGTGGAGAATAAAAAATAGCCACGTGGGAAATTGACGTTTTCCACGTGGCTATCTGTGGAGGCTGTCACTTCTTGTGACACTCTCCTGATGCCTATCGCATGATTTGGACTATAGGCGGTGAGGGTTTGCTACCTCTTGACAAACTTGTAGGTGGTGTCTCCTACCTGTACGATGTAGGCTCCTTGTGGTAGATCACCTACGTAGATAGAGCTATCGTCCTGGTCGTATACTTCGCTCAGGAGCTCCTCGCTAGAGGCTGCATAAACCTTCAGTAGGGTAGCGGGCATGGTCTCAGCGAGACGTACGTAGAGGCGCTGGTCTGCGGCGTTGTAGTAGATAGCTGTCTCAGCCGTAGTGAGTTCTGTTACAGAGACGGTGCTTCTACCAGGATATGGCTGTGGATCACCCACATTACCATTCATAAGCTCCCAGCCCTTGCCGGTAGCGACCTTGACTTGTTTATCAGTGATGTCGTTTTTCTCATCTCCCTCGGCTATGTCGATGGCGATGAATCGGCCTGCAGCAAGAAATGTCGGATCTAGCAGCTTGAACTTAGGGATAGACTCCACAATAACCTGCATAGCAAATTCATCGATGGCATTGACGGAAATGTCGGCGTACTGGAGCTGCTTACAAGCTGAGAAGTCTAGCCTGGTGAGTTTGTTCTCAAAAGCGATGAGGTCTTGTAGCTTAGGTGTCTTCGTCAGATCTAGCTCGGAGAGCTCATTCCTCTCGCAGTAGAGTTTCTTTATCATAGGATTGTGCGATAGATCGAGCTTCTTAAATCCACAATTAGCCATATTGATGTACTCGAGCTTGGTGTTCTTAGAGAAGTCGGGATCGAAGTCAAAGTTGATCTTCTTGATCGTAATCATCTTGAGCTCGGGCAGATCAGCGAGGAAGTCGAGCGAGGTGAGCTTCTTGTTGAGATTGAGGTTCAGCTCCTCTAGTAGAGGATTCTTTGATAGGTCTAGGGTGGTCAGCTTATTACCTCCGAGGTGTAGCTGCTTGAGCTTGGGGTTGTGAGATACGTCTAGTGACTCCATCCCTATTAGGTCAGCCTTGAATACCTCTAGCTCGGGCAGCATAGAGAGATCTACGGTCTTTAGATCATAATTCTCGCTACACTGTATGAAGGTGATCTCGGGACACTTAGAGAGGTCTAGTGAGGTGAGATTCATCTTTTCGCCAAGGAATAGCTTTAGCTTAGGATTGTGTGTTAGATCTATTGAGCTGATTTTATTACCGCTGAGTACAACCTCTTCAAGCTCTGGTAGCTTAGAGAGATCTATCGACTTGAGCATACAGTTCTGCACCCCGAGCTCTCTGAGCATAGGATTCTTCGAGAGGTCTAGCTCCTTGATCATATTTGAGTGACAGAAGAGCTTCTTAAGATTGGGCTGCCCAGTGACGTCGAGCTCCATAATCCCTGTTTGGTAGCACCATAGCTCCTCGAGGGTATTGATTTTGGAGAGATCGATAGAGGTGAGCGCTGTCTTATTGAGATTGAGGTAAGTGATCGGACCATAGATCGTTGTGTTGGTCAGATCTTTGGGCAGGTCGATAGCTCTCTTTGCGGTTCCCTTTTGGATCTTCTCGTTGTCCTGGCACTTACCATCACCATTGAGGTCTATCCAGCAGCCGTCTACGGGTGCGACGACGCCTATGAGCAGTGCGGCGTTTTCGTCATCGGTGATGAAGGTGAGGTCGATGCTGGGCTCCATAAGCGGTGCCTGAGCTTTCGTCTGTGTAGCTACTCCCAGCAGCGTCATTGCGAGGAGTAGGAGTAAGGTGTATTGTTTTTTCATAGGATAATAGTGTGTGTGTAGTGAATAGTGGTGATATGTGGTATGAGCGATAACTCATCGCTCAAATGAACCATCTTCAAAGGTACAAAAAAAAGGGGAGAGACGAGTCTCAACCCTTTGTAACTAAGCGCGCTTACGATAAGTGAGTATGGCGGCTGCACCGTTGACCACGGCAAAGACGGAGAGCGCCGTCAGCTCACGCCACAGCTCGGTGAAGGCCACTGGCTTGAGGTAATAGGTACGCATCAAGATATTGTAGTGCGTGAAGGGGTGCGATACGGCCAAGGCGCGTGCCCACGACGGCATTCCCTCAATCGGAGTGAAGAGCCCCCCGAGGAGTATGAAAAACATCATAACGAAGAAGAAGGAGAACATCGCCTGTTGCTGCGTATGCGCGAAGTTGGTAATGAGCAGTCCCAGTCCGCTCATAGCAAGGACGTAGAGCATGGTGCCGACGATCATCATCCCGACATTGCCTTGGGGCCACAAGCCGTACATCAATCCGACGATAGGGTGCGCCAAGAAGACCATAAGTATCGATATGACGATATAGGGGAGTGCCTTAGAGAGCATAAAGATGAGCGGGTGGATCGGTGTGACATTCATCTGCTCGATGGTGCCGACCTCTTTCTCCTGCACCATATTGAGGGCTGGGAGGATAAATGCGGTCATCGTTATGAGCATGGCTACAAGGCCGGGGATGATATAGTTCTTGTAGTTCGCCTGAGGATTGTAGCGATTGACCTCGACGATGCGGAGCGGTATGGTGGCTAGCTCCTCTAGTCCAGTGGACTCGTTGAGGTGAGCGACAAACTGCTGTACGATCTGCTGCGTGTATCCCCCAGCAACGGCACCTTTTGTGGCATTAAAGGCGTTAATTCGTGCTTCGATCTGAGCTTTTTGATCACGCATAAGCTGCTCCTCAAAGCGTGGCGGGATCGTTATAATGAGATCGGCCTTGCCATCCTCTATGAGCTCCATACCTTCCCGAAGGGTGGGGGGGAGCTTGCCCTGCCAAGCGTTGACAAAGTAGCCTGAGCTAAAGAACTGCTGCTGCAACCTCTGCGACAGCGACGTATGGTCGTGATCGATGACAACGGTCTGCAGATTCTTGATATCTGTGGTCGTAGCAAAGGGGAGAAGCATCAAGACGACGATAGGGTACATGACGACCATACCGAGTAACAACCTATTGCGCAGGAGGTTGTATATCTCTTTGCGTATGAGAGCTAGTAACATAGTTCGTAGGCGTGGCTTGATGTTTTCACTCGAGCTTCTTCTTGAAGTTGAGCAGCGCTAGTATGACCAGTACGATGCTCATACCCGTCATGATGAGCGACTCCCAGAGGATCGAGGACCAGCCGAGACCCTGTATCATCAGTTTCTTGAGTGCTATGGAGTACCATGTGGCAGGGATGGCTCGTGCGAGGTATTGTAGCAGTATAGGCATACTCTCGATAGGGAAGAACATACCCGAGAGCATCGCTACGGGGAGCAGGAGTCCAGCACCGCTGATGAGCATAGCGGCGGTCTGATTGTCCGTTATAGTGCTGATGAGCATACCGAGGAGGAGCGACACGAGGATGAAGAGGAGCGACACGAAGAAGATAGCACTCACCGACCCTAGCAGTGGCACTCCCAGCACGAAGCGTGACAAGAGTAAGATGGTGATCACGTTGAAGATGCTCAAAGTGAAGTAGGGTACGGTCTTAGAGAGCAGTATGGTGATCGGATTGACGGGCGAGGTGAGTAGAACCTCCATAGAGCCAAACTCCTTCTCCCGAACGATCGAGACGGAGGTCATCAAGGCGCATATGATCATCAGCACAAGCCCCATAACGCCTGGCACGAAGTAGTAGGGTGCCCGCATCTCGGGGTTGTAGAGTAGCGTCGTGAAGGTCTCTATCTGGTAGGGTCTCATAGTCGCCATACGCATCGCCATAAGCGCACTAAACTGCTCTAGGTACTCCTGCACGGTCGTGTAGATGATCCCCTGTACTTGTGCACTGATGAGCGCCGAGGTATTGGGATCGCTCGCATCAAGACGGAGCTGCACGGTAGGCTCAGTGCCTGCAAGCAGCTCTTTGTCTATGTTGCTCGGTAGGACGATGATGACGTGCGCTGCGGCTGTGCGTAGCGCCTCGTCCATATCTTTGTGCGGTGTGATCAAGCTGACGGAGCCTACCGCATCGCTCTCATCAAGGTGTGTGAAGAGTCTCTCTACAAAGGGGGTATGCGTCGGTGTCGCCACGACCACATCGATCTGCTTCACCTCAGAGGTGAGCGCAAAGCCGAAGGCTAGCACCAAGACGATGGGCATACCTATCAAGAGCATCAGCGTAAGCGGATCCCGAAAGATGTGGATGAACTCCTTGCGGACGAACTTGAAGAAGACGCGCATGCTTGGCTGTTGGCTATTAGCTAGAGTCCCTAGTACCACTAGGAGCACTAGAGGCACTAGGAGACTAGATAACTATAGTTTGTAGAGAAAGCCCTCAGCGACTTGCTCGGCGGTCTGATGACCTGCTACCTCCTCGAGTAGTCTGAAGGCAAAGGGTAGTGCCAGCGCTGGACCACGTCCTGTGACAATATGTCCGCACACCTCTACGTCGGCACCTGTCAAGACGAAGCCTGGTACCTGCTCCTCAATGCCTGGGTAGCAGGTGGCACGCATCTTGCCATCACCTATACCAGCAGCGCCCAGTACTCGTGGAGAGGCACAGATAGCAGCGATCGTACCGCCTGCCTCGTGCTGACGACGTATCAGCTCAAGGAGTGGCTCACACTCGTTGAGCTTGGTCATACCGCCAGGTAGTGCGATAGCCTTGGGGAGTGCTCCGCTATGTAGCTCCTCGAGGAGCATATCTGCTTGGATAGTCACATCATGCGCACCTCTTACAGCGAGAGAGCCTGTGATAGATACTGTGGTGACGGGTTGATTGCCACGTCTTAGTACGTCAATGATGGCGAGCGCCTCGACCTCTTCGAAGCCCTCTGCTAGGAAGACTAGTATATTGTTCATATTACTCATGCTATTTGTTGTGAAGTTAGTGGGCAATTAGGAGTTTCTTGTCAAGGTTGCTCAGCAAGCTAGCCCTTGACATCAAAGTGATAGGTGATCGTACCCTTTTGGTCGGGTACACCACCCAAAGCGTTAAAGCGTGTCTTGCGAGCTGCCTCGACAGCTGCCTTGCGGAGTGCATTGTCCACCACGTTAGTGCCACGCAGGCGCACCTGGGCAGCGATGACCTGTCCAGCGGCATTCACCGTAATCTCGACGACGACAGTACCACGTATATCGGGTACTCGTGTCGGCATGACTGGTCGTCCACCATTGCCCACGATCGAGCGACCGTCGAGCGACCAACCAGCCGAGGAGCCAACCGTCCCCCTGTCAGCAACGCCACTACCTGCATCGCTCTTGCCCGTACCAGACTCAGAGCCCGTCGGCTTCTTACGATCGAAGAGTCCAGCCACCTTGTTATCCACATCACGCTCAGAGGGGCCAGTAGGCTTCTGCACGGCTTTGGGCTTCTCTTTTGTTGGCGTAGCTCGTGCAGGCGTAGGCGTAGGACGTGGCGTAGGGGTAGCCTCAGGTGCCTTAGGTGCTGGTTGCTGAGGAGGCGCAGGCTGTGCACTCTCAGCTGCAGCAGTGGCAGGACGAGCAGAGGTAGATGCGGCCGCTACCAAGTCTCCTTGATGCTGGCTCTTGTCGCCAAAGTCGGGGTCTACACCTACGGAGATCCATATCTCCTTATCTCTCGTGTGCTTTTGCTCAGAGGCATCCATACTGAGCCAAAAGAGCAAGCCCACGATGAGCAAATGTAGCAGCAAAGCTACACCTCCAGCGATCCATCTATCAAAGCAAACCTTAGACATCTGTCTCCGTACTGTTATCTTGTAAAGCTTCTGTCGCCAAGATCATACGTAGTCCAGCGGTAGCCGAGGCGTTGAGTACCTTAACGATCTCACCATACGAAACGGATCTGTCGGCATAGAGGACTACGTAGGGATCCTCCTCCTCCTCGTGTGCAGCACCTATCTCGTAGAGTCTAGCTTCCAGCTCCTCGACAGGTAGCATCGTCACTTCAGGTGCACTCTCTGTGGATATGTAGTAGTAGCCCTCGGCATCGATCGTGATGCGTGCTACTGGCTCTTGCGTTGTGGCGGTCGACTGCGAGGAGGGCAGATTGACCTTGATCGCATTCGGTACCACCAGCGTGCTGACCACCATAAAGAAGATCAGCAGCAGGAAGATGACATCGGTCATCGATGCCATACTGAATACAGATATATGCTTACTGCGTCTCTTGATACTCATGAGCTTAGCATTAAGGGGTGTAGCACGATCGCTTACAGTTCGTTGATCACATCCATAAAGTCTAGCGTATTAGCCTCTAGACGATTGACGATGCGGTTGATCTGTCCGACCAAATAGTTGTAGAGGAAGAGCGTCACGATACCAACGATCAGACCGCCCACAGTCGTGACCAACGCTTGGTAGATACCGCTCGAGAGGAGCGATATATCGATACCGCCAGGTGCATTAGCTAGGTCAAAGAATGCCTGCACCATACCGGTCACCGTACCTAGGAAACCAATCATCGGAGCTCCCGCAGCGATGGTCGCTAGCAAGGGTAGTCCACGCTCGAGACGTCCTACCTCGTAGGAGCCTACGTTTTCGATAGCGGGGAGTACCTCAGAGGCAGGCTGTCCGAGACGCTTGAGACCCTTTTCGATCATATGCGCCTCGGGGGTGTTCTTCTCTTTGCAGAGAGCTATCGCACTATCTTTGCGCCCCATCTGGAGGTAGTCTTTGATGCGTGCTATAAAGGAGTCGTCAGGACGATTGACCCTGCGCAGCTCGATATACTTAGCTACAAAAACGTAAATAGCAACGAGCGAGAGGAGCAAGAGGACGATCATAATCCACCCACCGGCACACGCCAGCTCCCATAGAGACATCGTAGCGGGTTCGGTAGCTGTCTGCTCAGCTACTGTATTGGCAATCTGAAGTATAGGATACATAAGTGATTCTTGCAAGGGTATGTTTATGAGTTAGAGTGAGCCTGCTTGAGATACTGTGCGATCGTCTCCTCGAGGCCTAGGTAAATGGCGTCGCTGATGAGTGCATGTCCTATAGAAACCTCATCTAGTGGTGTGACATGCTGGACGAAGTAAGCTAAGTTGTCACGACTCAGATCATGCCCCGCATTGACTCCTAAACCGACACGATGAGCCACCTGAGCAGCCTCCGCAAAAGGAGCGACAATCACCTTCGGATCGCCACTCTGCGCCATCTGTGACGCATAAGGCTCCGTGTATAGCTCCACACGATCAGCACCGATCTCTGCAGCTGCCTCTATATGTCGTGGATCAGTCCCGACGAAGAGCGAGACACGTATGCCTGCCTGCTTCAGACGCTCGATGATCGGCTTGAGCAGGTCACGACAATCATCCACCGCCCAGCCACTATCGGAGGTGAGCGCATCAGGCTTGTCTGGCACAAGCGTCACCTGCTCGGGGCGTACAGAGCAGACGAGGTCGAGGAAAGAGTCAGAGGGGTAGCCCTCGATGTTGAACTCTGTGGTGACTACCTCCCTGAGATCTCTCACATCTTGATAAGTGATGTGTCGCTCGTCAGGTCTGGGATGTACCGTGATCCCCTCGGCACCAAACTCTTGGCAGCGACGTGCTGCCAGTACTACATTAGGCGTGTCTCCGCCACGAGCGTTGCGGAGGGTCGCTATCTTGTTGATGTTAACGCTTAGTCTCGTCATCTATCATATCCATCTATGGTTCCAACGCTACAAATATATAGCTTTCTGACGAAACGATCGCTCTAGACCCAACAGAACACGGCTGCTGCCTATTAAGCTTTCGTTAAGTAGCGGTCAGTCGATGCGAATATCCCTACCTTTGCACAAACTTCTGATCTCTAACTTCTAATTTCTAATCTCATAGACTTATGACTTCAAAAAAGCAGCTAAGACTTTTTTCTTTACTCGCTCTCGTCCTACTCCTCAGTAGTACGACTATTCATGCTCAGGAGCAGGTACGCTTTACATTCAGCGGATACGTGCAGGCTATCGCACAGTACGGATCTGAGGCCGACTACATTAAGGTGGGCAACGTCACACCTCCCTACGACCACTCCACCACGAGGATGGGAATACGTCGTGGACGACTCGCTACCCAAGCAACTTATGGTGACCTGGGCGCTAAGATCGAGATCAACGCCAGTGACCAAAAGCTCTCTATCTTCAACGTCTATGCCGAGTACAAGCCCCACTGGGCTGAGGGAGCTTTCGTCAAGGGGGGACTAGCAACGATAGATTTCGGCTATGAGCTACCTTATAGCTCTAGCAAGCGAGCAGCCTTCGAGCGATCACTATATATGAACGATCTTTTCCCTGGAGATACCGATATGGGACTGATGGTCGGATACAAAGGAGCTCTAGACCAGAGCAAGCGGTGGCAGCTTGAGTCGACACTCTCTATCCTAGCTGGCAATGGAGGCAAAGGAATGATGAAGAATAGCCCAGACCTAGCTCTACGACTAGCTCTGACCGAGCAAGGGAGTAACCACAACGTCAGTTTCGGACTATCAGGATATGGTGGATATCTACCAGCGACGGATGGTTACTACGCCTTTGACCAGGAGACAGCTACACTCCAGAATGATCGTATGCTACGTGCTTACGGTGGTGCCTTCCTCACCAGCACGATCAAGCATCAAGGCGGGCAGCTGATGCTCACAGCTGAGGGCATTATGGGCTTGCAGCCTGGATGGCAAAACGCTAACCTAGCGGTGGGTCCCAAGGCGCCTGCTACTTTTGAAAACAATATCTTCGTACAGCGTCACTTCATCGCTGGTATGGCACAGATTGTGGAGCGTATCACACCAGCTAATCTAGAGCTCTTCGGTCGGTACGCATACTATGATCGCAATAGGCACTTCGACCCGAAGGCTCAGCAAGATCTCAAGCTGAGCAATCTGACCGCACTGACCGAGGGACGCTCGCATCAGATCTCGACTGGGGTCAACTACTTCATACAGCAAGACCACCTGCGCCTATCGCTTCAGTACGACTGCTTCCTACGTCAGCAGATCGAGCAGCAAGCACTGGTCGCTGCCAAGCCACTGCATATGGTGACCGTGGGAGCTCAGTACAAGTTCTAGTCACGCTCCCGACAGCCCATATATCATCATCTATATATGATATCTGTATAGCTTATTTCTATATCTACTTATGATGATGATGATGGTACGTCGAATATGTTCATAACTCCCGCTGTGCAGGAGCTAATGACACTTCTATCCAATCTTCTCTAGTCGGCTCTGGGAGCTACTTAGAGGATATAAAAAGGCGAGACGATCGTGAGCAGTTACGGTTGTCTCGCTCTCTATCTGTACCTGTTGATAACTTGATCAAAACTGGTTGATAACTCAGCGGTAACTTATTTGGATAATTGAAATCTTTTCGTAGCTATACAACTTCCCGAGATAAGCAAATAAGTTAGCTGTGAGTTATTGATGAGTTATGAACAGAGTTATCGACAGAATAATGGGGGTTATGAACAGCTTGTTGACACCCTCAGCGGACACCTATACCAGATCATCGTAAGGATCACTGTACGTACCAGTAGATAGCTGTCAAAAGCGACCCACAAGGCAGTCATACCGAGCGAATTATAGAGCAGATAGTAGAGCGCAAAGAAGACAATACTAGATCCTATCATAGACCACTTGAGACCTGCAGAGCGGGTCGTGCCGGCGTAGATACCATCCCAGAGGAAAGCGCCGAAGCCTACCAGTGGGATCAGGGCTGCCCAGAGATGATACTGCCTAGCGTAAGCGATGATCTCATCGTGACTGCTCAAGAGACGAAGCAAGCCATCGGGATAGAGCGCAAAGAGGAGTGCAGCAAGGAGTGATAGGACTATGCCTATGCCAAAGAGACGACCTATCACTGCGTTGAGTAGGTCTATACGACCCGCTCCGAGGTAGCGACCTGAGAGCGACTCACCAGCGTAGGCAAAGCCATCCATAAAGTAACTGAAGATACTGAAGAACTGCATCAGCAATGCATTAGCTCCCACAGCGATCGCACCCTCACGGACACCAGCATAGGTAAAGAAGAGCGTGATACTGCTGAGTAGCAAGGAGCGAAGCATCAGATCGCGTCCGAGGAGGAGGTAGCGTCCGTAACCCTTCGTATCGGTGAAGTGACTGAACCGCAGATGACGCACGAGATAGCGATACCTGATGAGGAGGGTTATGAGCAGTAGGAGTGCCTGACTATACTGCGCTACGCAGGTGCCGATAGCGAGTCCCTCGACACCCATCTGATAGTGGATGACGAGCGTATAGGAGACGAGGAAGTTGACCACGAGTGCGCTCATGGAGGCAATCATTGGGATGCGGGTGTTTTGCATTCCGATGAACCAACCATTCAGCGCATAGATCATCATGACAGCAGGGGCTGCCGAGAAGATGATCTGGATATATTGCTCAGCCTCTGCGCCTAGTCGCTCAGCAGCACCGCCTGTGACGACACCGCTCAGGAGCGTGGCAAAGGGGGAGATGATCAGTACGACAATCGTGCAGAGGAGTGCCATCGTGATGCCACGAGCCAGCTGACGATTGATGTCAGAGCTGTCTTGTCGGCCATAAGCTTGAGCGACGAGTCCTGTCGTGCCTAGTCGTATGAAGCCAAAGAGCCAGTAGATCGTGTTGGTGATGGTAGCCGCTACGGTGACTGAGCCGATAGCTTCGGGGTGAGCCATGTGTCCCGCCAGTCCTACATCGATGAGCGAGAGTAGCGGGACGGTAATATTAGATATGATGTTGGGGATCGTGAGTCGCAAGATCTGATGATTGATCTGACGGCTCAGTTGTGGATCCTCTACTTTAGCGCGCATTCAGTCTATAGCTATCTGTAGTTCATCTTGCCACTGAGGGGGCGTGATGCCGTAGCAAGCAGTTATCCTATCGGTGGCCAGTACGCTGTAAGCGGGACGCTCGGCAGCCGTGGGGTACTCAGCCGTAGGGATCGGAGTCAGTTGCGACAAGTCGTACTCAGGTACATGCGTGGCGATCGCCTCATAGGCGAAGTCGTACCACGAGCAGATACCTCGGTCGGCATAGTGGAGTAGGGGTGTGCGAAAGGTGCGCTCCGTATCGTAGCAAGCGATGATTTTACAAATAGCTCGTGCCAGCGAAAGTGCCGACGTGGGCGAACCGATCTGATCGTTGACGACGCGCAGCTGCTTTCCCTCACGAGCTAGCCGTAGCATAGTGCGAACGAAGTTATGTCCCCAGGGAGCCCAGAGCCACTGCGTGCGAATGACTAGATGCTGCTCAGTGGGATGCGTCGGGTGCATCAGGAGTGCCAGTTCTCCTTGACGCTTGGTGCGGCCGTAGAGACTCTGTGGATTGGTACTATCCTCCTCATGATAGGGGGTACCCTGCTTCCCATCGAAGACATAGTCTGTGCTAATCTGTATGATCGGCAGATGGCTCTCTGCCAGCTGTGCCGGCAGTAGCGCATTGAGTGCCAGGAGATCACGATAGTGTGCTGGATCCTCGGCAAGGTCTACCTGTGTGAAGGCAGCGCAGTTGACCACTATCGTCCAGTCGTAAGCGACAGCCTGCTCTTCCCAGAGTTTGATCGCTCGGGATAGAGACTCCGTGTCGGTGTAGTCGAGCTGCTCATGCGTGTAGCTGACCAGTTCGTAAGGATTTCCATGCTCTGCCAGCTCTCGTGTGATACTGCGCCCTAGCTGTCCCGAGGCACCGAGTAAGATAATACGCCCTCTGCTCATAACTGTGGCTTCTCTTGTGACTCCTCCTGGTGATGCTTGCGATGGTACTCCTGATCAAGTAGGGCAAAGAGTGCGCTAATCTGCTGATAAACACGTGTGTCAGTAGGGGAGTGCTCAGCTCCTCCCGCCGTGCTGCTCCCTATGAGTCCCTGCATGGTGGCGTTGTAGAGGATCGTGCAGAGGATCTCTATCTCGCCCATCTCCTTGGCATATGAATCTTTCGCTCTAAAGGCAACGATCGTCGGCAGGACTAGTATGTAGCACCCTTGGTAGACGATGTTGCGCTCATCTTGGCTCACCTTCTTGTGTATCGCCTCGCACTCAGCCAGTAGCTGCTTCGTGATGGGAGCGTGCTGACCGCTGAGGATCTGTGCGACCGACTCCTCGCTGAGTAGCTCTCTCATCAGCCTTTGTCGGAGCGGATCGGACTGCATCAGATGTTGCTGGAGTAGCTCCAGCGGTTGTTGCTGTCGCGTGAGGATACGTATACTCTCCTCAGCGATCCATAGATGTATGATCTGAGCTGTGTACTCAGGTACGTCAGGCAGTAGCCCGGGAGTATTAGCTTGGTTCGTCATAGTATTAGCGTGAAGCGTTGCGGTGAGCGATCAACTTGCGTACGGGATAGACAGCCGCTAGGTACCCAATGGCAAAGACCAGTAAGAGTACTACCAGTAGATCGGTCAGTCGTACAGCTACTGGGTAAGGTTGCGACTCCACAACGAGATCCATCGTAAGCCACCCAAAGCGCATCTGTAGCAAGCAGAGGACGATGCCGACAGCTATGCCACCGACAGCACCAATGAGTGTCACCATCAGTCCCTCCAGCTGGAAGGTGCGTCTGATCTCCCGTGGCGTCTCGCCGAGTGCGTGGAGGATCGCTATATCCTCCTGCTTTGATATGAGGAGCATCGAGATACTAGCCATCACATTGTAGGCAGCTAGTAAGAGGATAAAGGCAAAGATGAGCGACGTGATCCACTTTTCGATAGCCACGAGACGCATCAAGTGCGGCTGCTGCTCAGGGCGGTTACGGACGAGGTACTCCTCACCCAGCTTCGTCGCTATAGCTTTCTGGATAGCCCCCTCATCTGCTCCCTCATCTAGCTGTAGAGCCAGACCGTGCGCTTGGTTGTCATCAAGCATCAGCAGCGAGCGTAGCTCAGAGAGTGGGATAAAGATCGAGTTGTCGTAGACCACATTGTCTGTAAAAAGCACCGACACGGGTACACCCTGCGATCGTCTCAGCGAGGTCATCGGCATAATCGGATTGATGTATCCCTTGCGCTTGGGGAGCGTGATGACCAGCGGATCTGTGTCGTGTGCTATCGTGTTTAGGTTGAGCGCTATCGAGGCACCTAGATTGTATTGCCCAGGGTGTATCGCTATGTCTCCACTGTATAGGTAGCGCTCCATATTAGCGATGCGCAGATAAGCGCTGTCGACACCGTATAGATGCGCCGCGGAGAAGCTCTCGCCCTCCGTACGGCTCACCAGCCCCTCGCCCCATACGAGCGGAGCGATCGATCTGATCCCCTTTATCGAACGGATCTCTTGGGTCACCACGCCTTGGTCCAGAGGCGCTTCATCCCCCTTCGTGATCAGTAGCTGAGGATCTAGTCCGACCACCTTGTCGAGGATCATCTGCTCGTAGCCATTATAGATGGATAGCACGCAGATCATCGTCATCGACACCACGGCGATGGCCAGCACGCTCACGCGGGTGACAATATTGATGGCACCGAGCTTCTTGTGAGCAAAGAGGTATCGCCAAGCGATAAAGAGAGGCAGACGCATCGTGTGGAGCTAGCGAGAGAAATGTGCGAGCGTGGGGAAGGTTATTCCTCTAGTAACTTGTCGATACGCTCTAGATAGTCTAGCGAGTCATCTATACGATACTCCAGCTCGGGTATGATGCGTAGCTGCTGACCCGTGCGCTGTCCTAGCTCATAGCGGTAGCTACCAGCATTGTCCTGTATGTACTTAAGTAATTCGTCAGCACGCTCCGAGGGGAAGATACTCAGGTAAATGTAAGCCTTGCTCAGGTCGGAAGTGACACGCACTAGGGTGACACTCACCAGCACCCCACGTAGCTGTTGCGTCAGTGGGCGAAAGATCTCTCCCATCTCCTTCTGTATCAGTCGTGCTATCTTTTGTTGTCTTCTTGTATCCATAGTGTCATCAGTTGTTATGCACGACAAAGATAGCAATTAGTGAGGAGAGAGATTAGACTTTAGAAATTAGATGTTAGAGATTAGAGGGGAGCTAGTATTCCTAGTGGCACTAGTATTCCTAATGCCTCTAGCTAAGAGCCAACGGCACTCTGTACGGACTACGGCACCACGACTTTATATTATATGGAGAGAGGGGACACCCAGCAGTGAGTGCCCCCTCTTATCGTCTATTGCGCTAGCGGAGTCTTATTGCTGCGCTAGCGTCGTATTATCGTGCGTGCATCGCTTATCTAGCTATGTAGATGCGCTCAGCGTGATCGCCTACAGCGACGATGTAGCCACCAGCGGGGTAGTCGCCTAGAGAGAGCGTACAGCTACCCTCGGCACTGCATAGTCCACTGTAGAGGAGACCTCCAGCGAGATCGTACAGTCTGACTATCTGATGCGCAGAGGCTCCCGTGATCTGTAGCATAGTACCATCTACGATGAGACGTAGAGCGCCCGTCAGAGGCTCTGGCTCGATAGAGGTGTAGACGACACCCTTGCCCTCGTTGGCACCTCCAGCGTAGTCGTAGACCGTCCAGTTCTTAGGCGTTGTGATACTGAAGAAGCGATCCTCAAAGCGGTTGCCCTCATGAGCGTTCTGCGTATCGATTGCCATAAAGTTTGCCTGGTCCTCAGGATTGCGCTGAGGCAAAGCGTTGACGATCTGCTCCATAGCGTTAGCTCCGATCTGGTTATTGTAGATATGTAGCGTCGTGAGCTGTGACATACCCTTTAGATCTACAGAGGTGAGCTCATTGTCATAGAGGAAGAGAGCCGTCAGGTTAGGCATAGCGGTCCAGTGAATAGTCTGTAGCTTATTGTGAGCTAAGATGACCGACTCGAGGAGTGCCGACTGGGAGAGGTCTAGCTCGGTGAGCTGGTTCTCTGGTAGGTATAGCGTCGTCAAGTGAGGCGCACCCGTCACGTCGATCTGTGTGAGGTGACACTGAGCAGCTACGAGTGTAGCTATGTCGCCACTGATTGTGATCGTAGGCTTCTCGACAATCATATCTGCACCTTCTATACGTACTCCATCGATTGCGGAGGGGTTGTGGTCTACGTTGAGAGCTACGAAGAAGATCTTCTCACCCACCGGTATCGTCGTTGTCATCGTGATGACACCCTCTACGATAGGTTTGTCACCCTCCATAATGGTGCCAAAGTCACTCCACATAGCTGCCTTCTTGTACTTATCAGCAGAGCCAATAGGTACAACTAGTGTAGCAAGCTTGAGATTGATCTCTCCAAAAGGACTCTCACCCGTGTAGTCTACACTGACAGGCTCAGGCATCAGAGCGATCACCTTGCGTAGGTTAGCGCAGTGGTAGAAAGCGTAGTCGCCCAGCTCCTTCAGTTTGGCAGGCAGGATCACCTCCATGAGCGACTCATTGCGCTGGAAGGCACGTGCAGCGATAGCCGTCACCTGCTCTGGGATAATGGCTACCGAGCTAAACGCCTCAGGATATGCCACCAGCGTCTTCAGATCAGCCGTGTAGAGCGTATTACCCTGTACAGCGTAGTGTGTATTGCCCGTAGCTATCGAGTACTCTTCGAGCGACTTACAGCGCATGAAGGCACCTGCCCCAAAGCTCTCTAGCGAAGCTGGCAGATGCACCTTCTTGAGCTTGCTCGACCCCTGGAAAGCACTCTCACCGATCTCCTTGAGACCCTCGGGGAGCGTCAGCGTCACAAGACCTACGGCACCAGCAGCGGCGTCCTTCTCGATCTTCGTCACACTAGCAGGGAGCGTGTAGCTCTCGCCACGTAGTGCAGCGTAGCAGACGAGACGCGTACCATCGGCTGAGAGGAGCACATTGTCCACCACCTGGTAGTACTCATTGGGCGAAGCCATAACGAACTTCGATAGCCCCGTGCAGTAGCCGAAAGCATCGCTCGCTACCGACTCAATGCTCTGCGGGAAGGTAAAGCTTCGTAGTGCGAAGTCGTTCCAGAAGGCACGACTGCCGATGGATCTGAGGCGCTCATTGGTGACTACCTCTGCTAGATCTTCACAGTTTTGGAAGGCACCCTCTTCGATCGTCTCTAGAGCCTCTGGAAGGACGATACGCTCCACCTCTTTATTGAGGAAGGTAAAAGCCTTGATTGTCCGTACACGGTTCAGCACTTTGTCTTGAGACATATCTATATCCTTCTCCGAGCCACTCCATGCGACTAGTGTACGACCCTCATCCTCGAGCTTGTAGGAGGAGGGGTTGATCTGACTATTATCCTCTAGGGGCAGGTAATTCTTGAAGGCATTCCACGTAGTCTTCTGAGCTTTGTAAGTCTCGACAGACTTAGCAGGAACATAGAGCGTTGCCTTGTACTTCAGTGTTTGATAGAAGATCATACGTCCCCCTAGCGGAGTAGTCATATGATTGCGAAACTCTAGGAGCGAGTTCATATAGCTAAAGCAACCATCCCCGAGCTCTGTAATGGTAGATGGTATAGAGACCTTCTCAATGCGGGCACAGTGACCGATGGCATCCTTGCCGATCACCTCGATACCCTCCTCAAAGGTCACCTCCGTGAGGTAGTCGCACTGGTAGAATGCCGAGTCAGCCACCACACGGATCGTTCCAGGTATCGTGATGGAACCCGCTAGAGCCTTGCTCGTGTAGAATGCTCTGCGACCCATCTCCGTCACCTTCCGGCCCAACTGGATAGACTGTAGCGTCACCGTGTAGGCAAAAGCGTAGTCCCCGATGCGGGTCACGCTCTCAGGTAGCGTAAAGCTCTCTCTCTCAGCTGCTGCGGGGTAGGCGATCAGTGTCGTGCCAGCAGCGTTGTATAGGATACCGTCCACTACCTTGTAGTAGCTATTGGACCCCGCCAGTTGATAGTTCTTGATCCCTTGACAATTGACCACAAAAGCCTCACCGATAGACTTTACAGAGGCTGGCAAGCGCAGAGTCTGTAGCTGAGGACAGCGGTAAAAAGCTTCCGAAGCAATCTCCTCGAGACCCTCTGCAAAGACGATCTCTGTCAGACCGCCGCACTCGTAGATAGCGTTAAAGCCGATCTTGCGTAGCGATGCTGGGAAGACAATACGCTGTATGTCTCCCTTGTAAGCAAAAGCGTTAGGAGCGATCTCAGTCACCTGACGCAGCTTCGCATCAGAGGTGAAGTCAATCTCCTGCTCGTTACCTCGCCACTTGACGAGGCGGGTACCATCTAGCTGGTACGACTCGGCTGGGTAGTCAGCCCGTGCACTCATAGCGCATAGTAGCGTCAGTAGAGTGACTAGTAGTAGTTTTGGTTTCATAATATGGAAATGCTTATTTGGACTATATATTTGTCTTGTCGTGTATGTGAATCACTTGTCCTATACGAGATTGCGTCGCCAAATATACCGAAACTTATCTAGCTGGGCAAAGAATACCGTCCCCGCTAACGTATGCAACGAGACTGTTTCATAAGTTAACAAAGCCCGTCCTGTCAAAACGAGATGTGTAGCGACTGATACGTGTAACCCGCTGTAGGGACGCTCGGCTAGTATCTAGCGAGAGGACGTCCGTCCCCGTTAAAACCACGATGCTGTAACCTTTGACACGATGGACACCCTCCCGCTTTGACACGACGGACGCCCTCTCGCTAGATACTAGCCGAGCGTCCCTACAAAGGGCTACACGTCTCTAATCTCTAATCCGATCACCACGTGGAAAATTGACATTCTTCACGTGGCGGTTTTTTATTCTCCACGTAGGCGAGAAACAATTCCTCCGAAGTTTCATTTCGTCCCCACGTAGGGAGCATTTCGTCCCTACGTGGGGATTTTTTCGTTCCCACGTGGCAAATCGAAAATCCCCACGTGAAGAAAGCAAAACGACTAACGATGATACGTGTAACCCTTTGTAAGGACCCACGGATAGTGTCGAGTCGGAGGGCGTCCGTTGCGTCAAAACGAGATGTCGTCCCCGTTAAAACCACGATGCTGTAACTTGTGACACAACGGACCCCCCCCCACTAAACACTATCCGTGCGTCACTACAGGTGTCGTGGTGCCGTGCCTCCCTACAGCGGGCTACTCGTAATGAGCAAAGCGTTGCTGGTGGCTATTGAGAAATTAGTCTTATCTTTGTGGTTAAGAGGGAGGAGAGCTTTCCTTCTCCGACTATTACTAATCAAATAACCTATAATGAACCTATGAAAAGAACTCTATTTGTAGCCCTACTGCTGACTTGCAGTGTAGCTCTTTTTGCTTCTTGTGGCCAAACGAAGGATTGGCACCTCAGCGAGCAATGTATGAAGACGCTAAACGACCGCTATCCCAATGCTCGCATCCTAGATGTGGACTACGATGACGGTATGATCGAGGTGGAGATAAAGCACGACAAAAAGGATAAGGAGGTGCTCTTCACTACAGGCTGTGAGTGGCTCTCCACGAGTTGGGACGTGGCTAAGCGAAACGTACCTGACGTAGTTATGCAGGCGCTCCAGCAGAAGTATCCCAATCCACGCATTGACGATATCGACTTCTTCGAAACGCCTCAAGGCTCTTACTATCGCTTTGAGATAGAGCTGAGCGGTGACCGTGACGAATACGTCTACATCACTCCTGAGGGTGTGATCACCGAGGTCAGCGTCTATCACAAGATTCGCTAGACACTAAACAGCAATAACTGACAAGGCGGACTAGACCTAACACGTCTAGTCCGCCTTGCTGCATAGTGATATGTACCCAAAAAGGTCAAAACGGGTGCACGTCACACTCGACATGTACCCGAAAATGGCAAAACGGGTACACGTCACACTCGATATGTACCCGTTAAACGCTACTTTGTTATGGACTCGATGATCTCGTCCTTGTCGCTCGTTGTGAGGTTGTCGTGTGTGAGTAGCTTGACGAGACCTGTATTGATGTAGTAATTCTCCCGCCCCTTTTGCACCTTCTCTAGGAGCCCCGCATCTACGATCATATTGAGATACTTTGTGGCCGTCTTCCTCTGTACAGACATAGCCTCTGCCATAAAGTCTATCTTGGTATAGGGGTGAGAGAATAGATTGTTGAGCAACTCATACTTGTACTGCTTGCCGAAGAGGGGACGCAGCACGCTCTTGTATTCAGCCATCAGCCTAGCAATGCCCCTTACTAAGGTTAGCGTCTCCTGAGCAGTCTCCTCGACACCTCGTAGCATAAAGAGTATCCAAGCCTCCCAATCGGAGCTATTGTCTGGAGCGTTGTCTCTAATGGCTTGTATCAGCTGGTAGTATTGCGCTTTGTGACTTGTAATATACCGACTGAGGTAGAGTATCGGTAGATCTAACAAATCATTGGCGACAAGGTAGAGGATGTTGACGATACGGCCCGTCCGACCATTGCCATCGTAAAAGGGGTGAATACTCTCAAACTGATGATGTATGATAGCCATCTTGATCAGTGGATCTATGGCGCAAGCATCTAGATCGTTGATGAAGTGGTCGAGATTGGACATATAGTCTCTAACCTGCTGTGGATCTTGAGGCGGTGTGTAGACCACTCGATCGCTCTGGTCTCTCAGGGTAGTCCCCGCTTGCGTGCGTAGTCCAGCACTGTTGCCTACGAGACAACGCTGTACCTGTACTATCGTATTTGTCGTGAGGAGCTTATGGCGTCTTACCTCTTCAAAGCCTAACTGTATAGCCTCTCGATAGTTGAGTACCTCCTTAGTGGGAGCTGATATGATGCTTTTGGGTAGACTGAGCCCTGCTCTGTATAGGTCGTCTTGTGTGGTTACGATATTCTCTATCTCAGAGCTCTCACGCGCCTCTTGTAGGGTGAGGGTACTGATGAGGATATGCTCGTTGGGGATCTCCTTGGCAGAGCCTTTGAGTTCGGCAAGTCGCATATTAGCTTGGATCGCTTGCCTGAGCACAGCCTTGGTCTCTAGGTCGTGCGGGAGTGGCAGTTGCGGTATGTCGTATGGCTTGGTCATAGTCTTTGAGAGTCTCTATCGTGCGGAGGTATATGATGCTACAAAGCTACTGATAATTTTGCCACACCTCCCCCACACATGTACCCGAAAACGACAAAACGGGTACACGTCACACTCGACATATACCCGAAAAGGGCAAAACGGGTACACGTCGTACCCGATATGTTTTTGTTTAGTCTAACGAGATTTGACTCCTTTATATATAGGAGAGATAGTAGTGCTGACAAGTTTACCTCTTCTCGGGGTGCTGGGGTGTGACTGACGCTTGCTCGAAGCCATTGACAGCTGGAGAGGACGGAGGCTATGGGTGGGGGATAGTACCTTTGCACAGTCTTCTCGCGCTAGTAGGCGAAACGCAATGAGTGTGCGCTTACTCAGTGAGGAGGGTCAGGAGACGGGAGCCGTCGGGCTGCGCCTCGATGTGGATGACGGCGGTGTCCTCTGGGAGTAGGGGAGCGATGACGTCGGGCCACTCGATATAGCAGCGAGCGCCTGAGCGGATATACTCGGCTAGTCCTATCTGGTCGGCATCGGCGAGGCTTTCCAGACGGTAGCAGTCTATATGATAGATGGTTTCGTCGGACTGAGTCGTGTAGACATTGACGATGGCAAAGGTGGGGCTATTGACCACCTCCTCTTCGCTGGCGCCATCGAGACGGCACAGCTCGTGAACGAGCGTCGTCTTGCCCGCTCCTAGATCTCCCTGGAGGGCGATGACGGGGTAGTCGGCTAGTCGTGTGTGCACCTCCTGGGCTATGCGTGGGAGGTCGGCAAGGGATTGTAGTATGAGACGCATATAGTTAATGGTATTAACGAGGCGTGAGCGTGATACAAGGCACGAGCATCTCCTCCATAGAGATTCCCCCGTGCTGGAGCGTGTCACGGTAGTAATTGACGTAGTAGTTATAGTTGTTGGGATAGGCGAAGAAGTTCTGCTCGTAGCAGAAGACGTATCCGTCTGTCAGATGGTTGACTGGAAGACCTATATCTTTAGGTTTGCGAGGAGCATAAGCCTCCTTGGCATCGAAGGTGAGACTTTGCCCTAGCTTATAGCGCAGATTGGTCGAAGTGTTGCGATTGCCGACGATCTTGACGGGCTTGCGAACGCGAACGGTGCCATGGTCGGTTGTCAAGATGATCTTAGCGCCCATCTGAGCGATCTGCTCGAAGAGCCTATAGGTGGTCGAGTGGCGGAACCAGCTCTGCGTCAGGGAGCGATAAGCGGCCTCGCTACTGGCTAGCTCTCGGATCATCTTGCTCTCGGTACGAGCATGCGATAGCATATCGACGAAGTTGAGGACGATGACGTTAAGCTGATTGTCCTCTAGCTCGTTGAGCTGAGCGAGGAGTCGCTCGCCAAAGGAGGTCTCGTAGACCTTGCGGTAGGCGAAGCTGTAGGGCTTGCGGTAACGCTTGAGGAGGCTTGCGATCATAGGCTCTTCGTTGAGGTTTTTGCCCTCTTCGCTCTCCTCATCGACCCATAGGTCGGGAAAGGTTTTCGCAATCTCTAGAGGCATGAGCCCTGAGAAGATCGCATTGCGTGCATATTGTGTGGCTGTCGGTAGGATAGCAGTGTACATACCGTCGTCGAAGGTGAAGAGTCCGCTCAGCATCTCCTGCACAGCGAGCCACTGATCCCAGCGGAAGTTGTCGATGAGGATTAAGAAGATACGCTCGCCACGATCTAGCATCGGGAAGACCTTGTCGCGCATCAGCGTGTGGCTCATCGTGGGGGCGCTCTTAGGATTTTGTATCCACCCCTCGTACTCCTTTATAATGTACTTAGCGAAGAGTCTATTCGCTTCGTCACGCTGCGACTGTAGCGTCTCCGCCATATCGGGGAGGTAGTTGTCTACCTGCATGACCCATTTGGAAATCTCCTTATAGATAGCCATCCAGTCGTCGATGGTGCCAGCACTATTGATCCGTAGGGATAGCTCACGGAAGGCTTGTATGTAGTTTTGCTGTGTAGCCTCGGTAACGATCTGCTCTCGGTGCAGTACTTTCTTGAGCGAAAGGAGGAGTTGGTGGGGATTGACTGGCTTGATGAGGTAATCGGCTATCTGACGGCTGATCGCCTCATTCATCAGGTGCTCCTCCTCGCTCTTGGTGACCATGACGACGGGGAGGTAGGGGTAGAGTGGTGCGATGCGTGCGAGCGTCTCTAGTCCCGATAAGCCTGGCATCTGCTCATCGAGGAAGACTAAGTCGTACGACTGCTCTTGCAGCAAGTCGAGGGCGTCGGCGCCACTCACGCAGGGGGTAACCTGATAGCCGTGCTGCTCGAGGAATATGATGTGCGGTCTCAGGAGATCTATCTCGTCATCGACCCATAGTATCTGTATTGCGGACATAGATGCGTAGCTTATTGTGTAAATAGCGTGGATTGAGTCATAGACCTTTGGGGGTGTTGCTCTACAAAGGGTTCGCTCTTATGTATTTCAAGACCAGCTTGCTTGAGAGCTTGTTTGATACTCAGAGCTACGTGGTAAGCAAGATTCACAGGGACTGCGTTACCGACCATTTTATACCCATCGTTGACCTGATCATAGATGAAGAGAAAGTCATCTGGGAAGGACTGTACACGAGCAACCTCTCTGACAGTCATACGACGATATAGCTTTTCATTATGCGGGTCAAAGATGTGCTTGTTTGTTTCTATCTTTTGCATCTTAGGAGCTTGGGGGTGCAACTGACATTGCCTGCCACTAGCTTGGACTGTAAAGCCTGGCTCATCCCATAAGCGCACTCTATTGCGAGACATAAAGATAGGAGAGTAGCTACCTGTGAAGTATTCATGATTCGGGACTAGACAAGCATCTCCGTTACTCTTATTAGAGTCCTTAGCAGGAATTGCAGTGTCTCTCAGATCCCATATAGCATCACGTAGGGTCAATCGCTTAGGTACAGGAGTTGGGAACTCAAACTCCTTAATGTCAAGATCTTTTCGAAATCCAATATAAAAGACACGCTTGCGGTCTTCTGGGACTTCGTAGTCATAGGCGTTCAGCAACTCAACGAAGACATTGTATCCTGCTTGATCAAAGAGATTAATGAAGTTTTGCACCGCTTCTTGATGGCGTTTAGACAACATGCCAGACACGTTCTCTGCGACAAAGAACTTCGGCTGCGTATACTTGAGGATGCGGATGTAGTCAAAGAAAAGCTGTCCACGAGCATCTTCAATACCCTTTAAGGCTCCTGCTTCACTCCAAGATTGACATGGAGGACCTCCGATAATACCATCTATATGGCGAGGAAATAATCTCTCTGGGATTTTACGGATATCACCCTCTAGTAGGGGTACATCAGGAAAGTTGTGCTTGAAGGTAGGACAGATTGTCTTGTCATACTCATTGGCAAGTATGGTGGTAAATCCAGCCTTATGAAATCCTAAATCCATCCCCCCCGCACCAGAAAACAGGCTAATCAGCGTCATACTCATGAGAGATACTATAGGTAATTAGTTTGACATTCTTGAGGAGAGCAGGATTATTTGGCTCTCTTACTTTGGCATCCTTGATAGATAGTCCTTTGAGACTCTTCGAAAGAGACTCAAGCTTGTACCTATTGTCAAATGATAGATACTTATTCTCTTCTACTACGGCAATTAGGTCAAAGCAATCTTCCTCTTTAATCTTGTATAAGTCTTGAAAGAGAGTAAATGGGTTTTCAATCCCCCACATTCCTCTGACACGTAAATAAGTTATCCCAAGAGGATCGACACGATTGACCCGTCCTAATTCTCTTGTCTGAGCAAACTCAATGCCCTCTATCTGCTCTACTCCTTCTTTAATGTGTCTCTTGATCTTGGTGTATGTTTCAGCATCAGCACAATATAGATCTCCATACACCATAGCCAATGCACGAAGATGATTGTCCCTGACCACGCCAACAGAATAGATAAGGTCTTTTGTCGTCCAATCTTCACAATTGCGGCACGCAGTACTAAGCATTGGATCAGAGGAGTGTAGTTGTCGCTTAGGATAGCTACTGTTAAGGGCTAAAGAGGAGCCGATACTTTCGATCTTCTTAATTTCTATTGCATCTCCATTAAGCAAAATCGCATCAGGCGGATTGTTCTGATTCCCTAGATAGCTGAAAGTCTTTGCGAGTTGCTTTGTTCGCTTACTTGGACTGTTTGTATTATAGCTACCAGCAAATAAATCCTTAACCAACATCTCTAGACTCTCACCCATCGAATTCGCTCTATTCTTCGAATGCGACAGGCTAGTAAGCTCCAAAGAGGTGAGGGTGGTTATGTTGCAGATAGCATCTATTATATTTGCCATAATTTTCTTTGTGGTTAGTGCTGGCAGTACCAGTCGTAGAGCTGGGGGATGCCGACGGCGAGGGGTGTCGTGGCGGTGTAGCCGAGGGAGGTGAGACGCGTCAGGTCGAGAAGCTTGCGGGGTGTGCCGTCGGGCTTTGTGCTGTCCCACTCGATGCGTCCCTCGTAGTGGGTTGCCTCGGCGACGAGCGTGGCGAGCGTGCGGATAGAGACCTCTTCGCCCGAGCCGATGTTGATGTGCGTGTTGCGGATCTCTCGCTCTCCAGCAGGGTATAGTTCCTCAAATGACACCCGCTCGGCAATGGTTATGCAAGCCTCCGCCAGGTCGTCGCTCCACATGAACTCACGCAGTGCCGACCCTGTGCCCCACAGCTGCAAACAGGTGGGCGTGATGCCGTAGCGTGCTAGCTCTGTCGTGAACTCCTCTAGACTACTCTGCTCTGTCAAGCCCTCCAACGGGCGCTGAGCCACGTCCCACCGTAGTGCTACCAGGTCGCCACGGAGCAATGCCCCCGCTAGGTGCAGCTTACGAATCATAGCCGGGAGGACGTGGCTGTTGACCAGGTCAAAGTTGTCCCCGTAACCATATAGATTGGTCGGCATGACCGAGAGATAGTTCGTGCCGTACTGGAGGTTCATACTCTCGCACATCTTCATTCCTGCGATCTTGGCTATAGCGTACGGCTCGTTGGTGTACTCCAGTGGCGAGGTGAGCAGCGCATCCTCACGCATCGGCTGAGGCGCAAGCCGAGGATAGATGCAGCTACTACCGAGGAAGAGCAATCCCTCGACCCCATTGCGGAGCGCAGAGGTGAGGACGTTTTGCTGGATCCCCAGATTGTTCATGATAAAGTCGGCACGATAGGTCTGGTTGGCCATAATCCCGCCCACATGCGCAGCTGCGAGGAATATGTAGTCGGGTCGCTCCTCACGCATGAAGCGCTCCACTGCCACTGCGTCTAGTAAGTCTAGCTCTTGATGCGTGCGGGTGATCAGCTGTTGGTAGCCTCGAGCTTGCAGTTGGCGGAGTATCGCCGATCCTACCAAGCCTCGATGTCCAGCCACATAGATGCGGCTCTCAGGTGTCAATTGTTTCATAGCTTCTTACGCTCTTCTTGTGCAAATAGCTCTAGATCACTCTCGACCATACGCTTGACCAGTTTCTCGAAAGGAGTCATCCGTGGGTTCCAGCCGAGGAGTTGTCGTGCCTTCGTTGGGTCGCCTAGGAGCGTCTCCACCTCAGCGGGGCGGAAGAAGCTCTCGTCCACAGCAACCAGCACATGCCCTGTGGCACGGTCTACACCCTCCTCGTGCAGCCCTTCGCCTCGCCACTCTAGGTCGATGCCGACATAGCGGAAAGCAAGCGTGGCAAACTCCCGCACCGAGTGCTGCTCGCCCGTGGCGATGACAAAGTCTTCGGGCTTTTCGTTTTGCAGCATCAGCCACATACAGTAGACATAGTCAGGCGCATAGCCCCAGTCACGGAGCGCATTGAGATTGCCTAGGTAAAGCTTGTCCTGCAGTCCCAGCTTGATGCGTGCTGCTGCCATCGTAATCTTACGAGTGACAAAGTTCTCACCACGTCGCTCACTCTCATGGTTAAAGAGGATCCCGTTCACCGCAAACATACCGTAGCTCTCCCGATAGTTGCGAATGATCCAGTAGGCGTACAGCTTAGCGCAAGCGTAGGGTGAGCAGGGGCGGAAGGGCGTCTGCTCATTTTGCGGAGTCTCTGCCACGTGACCATATAGCTCACTCGTGGAGGCTTGGTAGATGCGTACCGACTGGCTCATACCTAGGATGCGTACCGCTTCGAGTAGTCTGAGGGTACCGATGGCGGTCACATCGCCTGTGTACTCCGGCACGTCAAAGGAGACCTTGACATGGCTTTGAGCCGCTAGGTTGTATATCTCCGTAGGACGCACCTCCTGGATGATGCGTATGAGCGACGAACTGTCCGTCATATCGGCCCAGTGCAACTCTATCTTGCGTCTCTGACTCTGGTCACGCACCCAGTCGTCGAGGTATAGATGCTCGATGCGAGCGGTATTGAAGTAAGAGGCTCGGCGTAGCGTACCGTGCACCTCGTATCCCTTGGATAGAAGCAGCTCAGCGAGGTAAGAGCCGTCTTGCCCCGTGATGCCGGTGATGAGAGCTATAGGTCTAGACATAGGTGTGACAATATCGATTTAATCCCAAAGGTACGAAATTAGAGATTAGAAGTTAGAGATTAGGAGCTTTCTCTAGCCAACAGCTAGGTTAGTAAAAGCAAAGGAGACTGTCACCAGCGTGACAGTCTCCTTTTTTTGTGTTTAGGTGTTACGTGTGAGTTCCTTTATAGGATGTATTTCACCGTGTGGCGTACGTTGTCGACAGTCACGACGATGAGATAGCAGCCAGGAGCTACCCCCTCGATAGATAGCGTGTCGCCCTCGGTGCTAGCGATGCAGGCACCCTCCATCGTGTAGAGAGCTACCTTCTGAGCACCATCTATGTGGAGTGTGGTAGCAGCTCTTGTGATCTGGAGATCGGGCTTGGTCACCTCTGCGATAGATACGATCTGCTTGAGCGTGGTCTTGCCTGTGGTGAGCTTGAGCTTAGGAGCGATGATGTTTGTGATCTGGCAGTGGTATACACCGTTGTCGTTGGCACTATAGCTGGCGATGGTGTAGGTCGCTTCGTTCGCACCAGCGATTGCCTTGCCATTCTTGTACCACTGGTACTTGTTGGGGATAAATGAATCTCCGTCTTGCTTCCAGTTTTCAGGATCTTCGAGCATTGCGTTGAGTGTCACGCTCTTACCCTCGGCAAGCTCCATAGTCTCATCCTCAGTGGTTGGCTTCTGTGGAGCATAGATCAAAGTCTTCTCGCCATCGGAGCCACTCTGTAGCGATCCTTGAAAGTTGCTAAAGTCTGCAAAGACAAACTTATTACCATAGACGATTGCACTCTTACCATTGAAGCCTAGTAGCACGCCATAATCGGAAGTGCTAGGCTCTGGGAGGATCGGTCCTGAGAAGTTGTTGTTTGAGATGTCTACACGACTTAGTACGCGCTCAGGATTGGTAAATAGGGTGCCTATGCCTCCTGAGAAGTTGTTGTCATTAAGTTCGATCTGCACAAGACGGGGGAAGTTTTCGTAAGTAAAGTATCCCGTTGGATTGCCAGACATCTTATTGTAGCAGACCCAGAGACGCACTAGATTCGGGCAGTTGGTGATAGCCTCAGGTAGCTCACCCGTTAGCTCATTGTACGAGAAGTCTAGGTTCTTGAGCTTAGATAGACCATCTCCACTCTCTTTGCTGGTGGGGAAGAGGCTCGCTGGGATCTCTCCTGTGAGCTGGCACTTAGCCATCCTGAGATCCTCTAGCTTGGGGAAGCTAGAGAGCCACGTGGGTATCTCGCCTCCTAGAGGATTGCCCGTAAATTGCATCAGGATCAGATTCTTTAGATTCGTAAGGCTCTCAGGTAGAGGAGCCTTAAACTGACACTCGCCGAAAGCGAGTTGTATCATCTGTGTCAGCTTACCGATGCTCTCGGGGATCAGACCACCCATCTTACTCTTAGTGAGTAGGAGGTTCTGTAGATTGACTAGATTGCCAATATCAGATGGTATCTCCCCCTCGACAGAGGTCATCTGCACGGTGATAACCTGTAGCTCCGTGAGCTGAGTCAGTGAAGCGGGGAAGGTACCTCCGAGCTGAGGATTTTGCTCTACGACAAAATGCTTGAGTTGCTTACAAGCGCTCCAGTCCTGAGGCAGTTCACCTGAGAGGTCATTCATATGTAGATAGAGATACTCTAGGTCTGCACACTTAGTCAGTGTCTCAGGGATAGCACCCGTCAGTTTGTTGTCTTGTATGCAGAGCGTCTTAATCTTAGGTAGATTCATATCGCTCGGCAGGGAGCCCGTTAGAGCGTTGCTGTCCATAAAGAGCGTCTCCAGAGCGGGTAGATTAACCTTCTTAGGGAACACCTGTGTCAGCGTACGCTCGCCACCTATATTCTGCAGACTAGCGGCAAACTCTCGTAGCTTAGGCATCGTAAAGAGTTCGTCAGGGAGCTTTGTGATCTGGTTAGACTGGCACCAGAAGACCTCTAGCTCTGTCAGGTCAGCGATAGAAGCAGGTAGCTCACCCTTAGCCTTGCGACGGTCTATCTTGAGCTCCACGACGTGACCATCTTTGATGGTGACACCCTTCCAAGTGTCAGGGTCGGTCGTCAGATCCCATCGATCCCAAGAGGGCGACCAGTTAGCCCCATCAAGGTTGTTGTAGATGTCGATGAGAGCTTGCTTCTCATCAGCGGGAATGCTAGACTCACCCGTTATGGGGGCATCATCAGCTCTGAGTTCTTGTGGCTCTGGCTGACGGAGTGATAGCTTGACCAGCTCAGTATCCTGAGCCTGCAGACCTAGTGAGCAGAGGGCGATAGCACAGCCAGCTATGCAGACCTTGCGTAATTGAGTAATTGTTTGGATCATATTGGTTTGTGTTAGTGTATAGAATGTCTTGATGCAATAAGGTACGCATGCATACCTTCCATAAGCGAAGATACAAAAAAGAATTAATTAGCGATCGTCCTAGGTTCTTTTAGTTGCTATTCACGTGCCAAATCAAACATACTTACTGGGGGAATCGATAGATTGTTGGATAGAGACTCTAGCAAGGCCTCTCTCATCTCTAACTTCTAATCTCTAACGTCTAATTTTGTACCTTAGCGATATGAATCGCTCTCGAAGGAATGAGATACGTCGTGATCCGACTCGTATGAGGCGGCTCCTGCGCTCCATAACGCTGTCGCTATGGGGAGCAGTCCTCGTGGGTATCGTCTACTACTTTGTGGTGGTGCATCAAGCAGCTCAGACAGAGAGGTCTCGTACACAGATCGCTCCTCAGACGGAGTGGCACGACGTACCCATTGCGGAGGTAGGAGCTGGAGAGGTGTACGAGGAGCTGGAGCAGTACGGCACGCTCTATGTGCTGGAGTATCTGCTAGACTATGACTCGCTATGGCCTCACGATGAGCTACAACGGCTAAAGCTCTTCGGACTTTACGAGGAGGAAGATGAAGAGGAGGAGGTAAAAGTGGTGCCGACGAAGCCTACCACCACGTCTCAGGCTTCATCAAAGCAGTCTCAAGCACAGTCCCCGAAGCGTCAGGGCGTAATCTCTGACTGGGATTATCTCTTTCAGCAGTATGGTGAGCGGTATGGTTGGGATTGGTGCGTCTTAGCCTCGATAGCTTACCAGGAGTCGCATTTTCGTGCAGAGATAGTTGGCAAGGGTGGTGCTACGGGGCTGATGGGCATTATGCCAGCTACGGGGCGACGCTACGGCTATAGTCGTGCTAAGCTCAAGCATGCCGAGAGTTCCATCCGTGTCGCCTGTATGGCACTGCGAGACTTCGGTCGCGCTTTCGCTCATATCACCGATGCCGAGCAGCGGATGAAGTTTACCCTAGCCGCTTACAATTCGGGCAATGCTCATGTGCTAGATGCTCGCAGACTAGCGGAAAGTGCAGGCTTAGATCCTGATCGCTGGGACGACTCTGTAGAGCTTTATATGGCTCGTCTAGACGAACCGAAGTACTACAAGGATCCACTCGTACAGCACGGACGTGCTCACGGTGATCACACGGTGCGCTACGTGGCGGAGGTCTTCAATCGGGCGCAATCCTATAAATCGAAAGTTCAATATGCTACAGCTGAATAATGTCTCACTAAGTTTCGGTAATAGAGTCCTCTTTACGGACATCTCGCTCTCGCTCCTAGAGGGTGACAAGGTGGGACTCGTTGGGGTCAATGGTACTGGCAAGTCCTCGCTACTACGTATCATTATGGGCGAGCTAGAGCCAGACAGCGGGACCATCTCTCGGCGCAATGGGTTGCGCATCGGATACCTCTCTCAGCAGCACAGCTTTGCTGAGGGGGTACGGGTGATCGATGCGGTCTTTTCGCCACATGACCCTACGGCGCATCTCGTGGGAGCTTGGCAGAGTGCTGTGGAGCGAGACGATGCTGAGGCGCAGGAGCGACTCCTACCCGATATGGATCGTCTCTCCGCATGGCAATATGAGCAGGAGGCAACAGCGATACTGCATGCGCTCCATATCACCGATGTGGAGCGTCCTATGGAGCTACTCTCAGGTGGTGAGGTCAAGCGGGTAGCACTCGCCGGAGTCTTGCTCCAGCAGCCTGATCTCTTGATCCTCGATGAGCCAACGAACCACCTAGATCTAGAGGTGATCGAGTGGCTCGAGGGGTATCTCTCACGATCACGGCTCACGCTCCTACTGGTGACCCACGATCGTTACTTCCTCGATCATATCTGTACCCGTATCGTGGAGATGGATCAGCAGCAACTCTATAGTTATGAGGGCAACTATGAGACCTTCCTCAACAAGCGTCAGGAGCGTCTAGAGCAGTTAGCGCAAACGAGTGACCGACTGGCTAATATCTACCGTCAGGAGTTGGTCTGGATGCGCGCTACCCCGCAAGCACGAGGAGGCAAGCAGCGAGCTCGCAAGGAGCACTTTGCAGAGCTATCTCAGGAACTCTCCCAGGCGCGACAGATACTGCGTGAGCAGACGACCATCGAGCCACTCCACTCGTCCGTTCGCCTAGGTAAGCAGGTGATCGAGCTGGAGGGTGTCTCCAAGAGCTTTGAGGAGTCGAAGCCACTCTTTCGAGACTTTGACTATACCTTCTCACGCAGAGATCGTGTCGGTATCGTCGGCCCCAATGGTTGTGGCAAGACGACTCTGCTCAAGATGATCATCGGCGAGCTAGAGCCAGACAGCGGATCGGTGCTTATAGGCGAGACGGTACAGTTTGGCTACTTCGGACAGAAGCTACCGAGCTATGCCCCCGACAAGCGGGTGATCGACATAATCTCCGACATCGCCAGTCACATTACAGATCCTGTGACGGGGCAGTCGGTCTCAGCTACCCAACTACTACAGAGGTTTCTCTTCACCAGTGATCGTATCTACACACCTGTGTCGCTACTCAGTGGTGGTGAGCTCAGACGACTCTACCTCTGTACCGTGCTGATGGCTAGTCCCAACCTGCTCATACTTGATGAGCCAACGAATGATCTAGACATTACAACGCTGGGTGTGCTGGAGAGCTACCTTAGCTCCTTCGAGGGAGTCCTTATTATTGTCACGCACGACCGCTACTTCCTCGACAAGCTCGTGGAGCATCTCTTCGTCTTCGAGAGGGGAGGGCATATTCGAGACTTCCCAGGCAACTTTACTCAGTACCGTCTGCAGCAGGAGATCGAAGCGCAGCAAGCTGCAGAGCAGGTTATGCCTCGGGAGGCCAAAAGCACAGCGCCCGCAGCCAGTCAAGCGACTCGTCAAGGCAATCGAAAGAAGCGACGCAGCTATCGCGAGGAGCAAGAGTTTCAGCAACTGGAGGCGCTAATCCCGCAGCTCGAGGGACGCATAGACGCACTAGAGCAGCGGATGTCTTCGGGGACGCTCTCCAACGAAGAGCTACTCAAGGCGGGAGAGGAGATCGCACAGACGCAGCAAGAGATGGAGCAGGCGTCTGAGCGTTGGTTCGAACTAGCCGCTATCGAAGAGGAGGTATGAGACTAAGACTACCCATCTGGCTAGCTCGCCAGCTCTACAGTCGCGAGAACCGTCGGCACAGCAAGGTGTACGCCTTGGTGCGCTTTGCTATTCCAGCCATAGCACTGAGCCTGGCGGTTATGCTCCTAGGCATTGCGATTATGGACGGCTTTCAGTACAGTGTCCGTGATACGGTGCGGCTCGTGACAGGCGATGTGATCCTCTGCGAGTATGGCAAGCAGCCGATAGACCTAGATAATGTGATCACTCTGACACCTCAGATGACGCAACGGATGAACGAGATGCCAGAGATAGTCTCCGTGCGCCCCGTCCGCACAGCTGTCGGTATGATCAAGACAGACAGTACCTATCAGGGAGTAGCCGTTACGGGTGTAGATGACTTCACATTCCTCGAGCCACTCTGCGCCATGGGGAGCTTGTCCGATACGACACTTGCTGAGGGAGCTAATCCGATCGTCCTGCCTAAAACCTCGGCGCAGAAGCTAGGACTAACGATCGGTGACAAGGTGGTGCTCTACTTCCTAGGCGACAAGGTGTCGGTACGCTCCTTCACGCTGATAGCGATACTGGAGCTAACCAATACGGCGCAGCCACTTGCCTATGTGACCAACGAGCTGCTAGGACGTGTAGGGGACTGGCAACAAGATCAGTACACACGCATTGAGATCCTCGCAAAGAATAGGGATCGCTCGCTCTTAGATATGGAGACCTCGCTCTCAGACCAACTGATCCAGTCGCTCTCGGAGCCAGGCGTTACCAAAGAGATGCTAGGGATCTATACTGGCTCACAGATCAATGGCGGAGTCTACCAGTGGATCGACTCGCTACGACCGAATGTGCAGATACTACTAGTGCTGATGGCACTCGTGGCAGCCTTTACGATGATCAATGCGCTCCTAATCATTATCCTAGACTTGACACAGACCATCGGCCTGCTTAAGGCGCTTGGTATGACCTACCGCTCACTCACGACGATGAGCCTAGCGATCGCTCTGCGCATCATCGCCTGGGGTATGCTCTGGGGCAACCTCCTGGCGGGCATCATCATATGGAGCCAGCATCAGTGGCAGTGGCTCACGCTCGACCCAAATGTCTACTATATCTCACACGTTGCGATGCACATCCGTCCAGCAGCGTGGATCGTGGTCAATGTGGCGACGCTCCTGCTCTGTCTCCTACTCCTACTCCTCCCAGCACGTATCATCCAGCGGATCTCGCCCACGACGGCACTGCGCTTCGAATAACTACGACTGATTATGACGAAAAGCCTCAGACAGACTATCTATCAGGAGACGAAGACCCTCTTACTCGGGTTCAGTCAAGTGTTTCTCCTGCAAAGCACACTGTCGGGCGCCTTGATCCTCGTGGGGCTCCTTTGCAACTCTTGGCAGCTAGCACTCCTAGCTCTCCTAGGCTGTCTGGTCTCACGATCGGTCGCTTCGCTCTGGCGAGATACGGAGCAGGAGATAGCTGATGGACTCTACGGCTTCAACGGCACCTTGGTAGGTATCGCCATAGGAGTCTATTGGGAGATCAGTTGGCTCTCGATACTTCTGCTAGTGGTTGGAGCAGCACTCTCCACCTGGTTGGCGCGTGCCTTGCGTCGGCATGCTCATCTGCCTGGGCTGACAGCACCTTTTATCATCGCTGTGTGGGCGCTGCTCCTGCTGAGTATGCTAGCCCCAGAGCGTATGGGGCTACTCGACACCGTAGCGCAGCTAGAGGAGGGAGTCCCCTTGTGGCGGATGCTTGGTGTGGCGCTCGGGGATAGTGTCGGGCAGGTGATGTTTCAAGCGAATGTCTTGACAGGTCTCTTCTTCTTTCTCGCCATCGTCTGGGAGTCACGTCGCAAAGCGCTCTACACCTTGCTAGGAGTCTTCATTCCGATGCTTGCGATACCGTTTGTCCCAGAGGCTGTATGGCGTGAAGGCTTGCTAGGCTACAACGCTGTACTCTGTGCCATCTACTGGGCAGGCACTACCGATCGCAGCTGGCTCTATGCGCTCCTATCGGTGGTACTCTCGGTACTTTTGGAGCTACTCGCACTCTATGCTGGTCTGAGCCCGCTGACGGCACCTTTTGTGCTCTCTGTATGGCTCATTCTTCTCTTGAGGTACTAGATGAGATCTACTGCTACTGCGATGTAAGTCAAGCAAGCTCATTGACGATAGCCACGTGGAAAATTGACGTTTCCCACGTGGCTATTTTTTTATTCTCCACGTGGCGGCGAAACGATTCCTCCGAAGTTTCATTTGATTCCTCCGAAGTTTTATTTCCCGCCCACGTGGAGAATTTTCGTTTCCCAGCGAGCTATTTGAAATTTCCTACGTGGCTAGTTTCTCCTTGACCAGGAGTGTCTAGCTAGATGATCGTAGGCAACGATGCGATTAGACAAAAAATAGTACCTTTGTCACAGAGAGTTACTAGCGACCAAAGCGTATGTAACCACGCACTTGTATCCTAACCCCTTATATTTATGAAGCGACCTATAGTTACCTCCTTTATGTCACTACTTGTGGCTCTATTTATCCCTTGCATCTCTATGGCTCAGGAGTATATCACGCTGACGCTCGATGAGGATGCGATGAACGATTGGATACATCTCACCATCACGGCGAATGGGGCTTGGACCGTGGAGGGTGTCAAAGAGGAGACCATCCAAACGAATACGAAGAACTACTACACCCCTACGTCTCGCGAGATAACGATACGAGGCGAGATAACGACACTCGACTGCTCGGAGGACAAGCTGGTGGGACTCGACCTAACACACGCTAAGAGTCTTAAGAAGCTCTGGTGCTTCAAAAATAAGATTACGACTCTAGATGTCTCGATGCACCCCAACCTCCTATGGCTCCATTGTTATGAGAATAGTCTTCAGACGCTCACTCTAGGGGGTAATGAGCAGCTACAACGGCTATATTGCTATGACAATGCGCTGACTGCCTTAGATCTCTCTAAAGCTAAAAATCTGCGCAAGGTATCATGTGCCAAAAATCAGATCACTGCTATTGACATCAGAGATCTGGATCTGCTCAACGACTTCTCTTGCGCCGACAATAAAATACAGACGCTCGACTTGAGCAAATCAACTGCTCTATCCTCGCTATGGTGCAATGGTAACGAGATCTCGTCACTGGATCTCACGGCAGCTCCCCTCCTCTCGGTGCTAGACTGTAGTGACAATAAGATAACTTCACTAGACCTCTCGAAGACCCCAGAGCTGCTCCTTCTATGGTGTGCTGGTAATCTGCTAGAGTCCCTACAGGTATCTCAGACTCCGAAGGTGACCAATCTAGACTGCTCTCGCAATAAGCTCACGATACTCGATCTGTCTTCGAATACCGCTCTATGGGTACTCAAATGTGCTGGTAATGAGCTTCGCACACTAGACCTCTCCCAGCACAATAATCTGACCGACATCTTGGTGGAGGATAATGAGCTGACACAGCTTACAGTATCTCCCAGTGCTACTAAGCTGAGCAAGGTAGATTGTTACCACAATAAGCTACGTGGGGCAGCTCTCGCTGATCTACTGACAGCTCTACCAACAAAGGACTTATCGACTAACTCTGAAATTAGTCTCATAGACACCCAAAGTCCTCAAGAGGAAAATGAACGCATATCAAAGGAGCAGTTAGCAGCCTTGCAAGCAAAAGGTTGGCGTTCTCTAGATTATAACAATGGTACGCCTATAGATCTCATACCGCAGGAGGACCCCTATATGACGCTACATACGGACCTAGCCATAGGCGACCCGATTACTATTCAGGCGGTTAGTAGCGATGGCAGAGCGCCTCGTATAGAGGGTGTGACGGTAGATACTGAGGGGAAGACTTTTGTGGCTAACCAAGAGATTACTATCAGAGGAGATCTGGCCTCTCTCACAGCGCCATCCATTAAGATGACCTCCATAGACCTATCTCATCAGCCTAGTCTTACTACACTTGCTATCCCTTCTAACCGACTCACGGAGATCGATCTATCTCACAATAGTAAGCTGAAGTCTCTAGATCTCTCTAGCAATCAAATTAGCTCTATGATCTGCGGTGTACATCTAAACCTTACGGAGCTAGATCTATCTGACAATAAGCTAGCTCACTTAGACCTATCGACACTATTTACCCTTCAGGAGCTCACAATCTCTGGGAATCCTATTACAACGATCAACTTAGAGGAAAATAGGGCCTTGAGGACGCTCCGATGCGCTCGAACCAATCTAACGAGCATTGATCTATCGCACAATACGAAGCTAGAGGTACTCGACCTCTCCTCTAATGCGCTCTCAGCGCTGTCTCTCGAGGGACTGAAGGAGCTACGAGAGCTGCAGATCTATCAAAACAACATCGCTCTACAGGCGATGAAGCAACTCTTCACGGATCTTCCCTTGCGACCACAAGAGGGCTGCATCATAGAGGTAGGACGTGTGGTAGTCATCGACTCAGAGTCTCCACGTGAGAAGAATCAATTTGCAGAAAACCTCCTCGAGATCCTCACGCCTAAGCATTGGCAAGCTTTTGACTTTAAGGGGGGGGCTAATGGAGGCTCTGGAGAGCTTATCTTGAGCAATGAGCATCTCAGCGCTCCAGATCGTATATCCATCAGTCTAGCTGAGGGTGTTATCCAAATAGCTGGCACGGAGCCTCATACGCTCATTCGCCTGATCACTGCATCAGGAGAGGCAGTCGTCTCTATCTCCTCACACTCTGATGGTACGGCTGCCTTCACGACGGAGTCTCTAGCCTCTAGTGTCTACCTCCTTCTTATCGGCAGTGAGAGCTACAAGCTCTATGTACCTAGCCAGCTAGGTGCTGACGCACTATAGACACAGCTGATAGAGAAGTCCCTAGCAGCTAGTTCCAAAAGCAAACAAGTAGGAACGCACGCTAGTCGTGCGTCATTACTTGTCGCTATGCATCAGCCGTACGCTTTGCGGACTGCGCAAAAATTAGGCTATAAAACTCCCTATGAAGTCATCAAAAACATCATTCTTGAGAAATTGCATTAGCGGGTGGAATGTACGTCTCCAAATACACACCTTCAGGGATACTCCCGATAAGATATATTACTATCTTTGTCTGCGAATAGGGGCAGGACTTGTCTGAAAACTGTTTTGCAACCAATACAACGAGAGATATGAAAGACCTATCAGTATTTGTATTTAACCGTAAGGCTCTATTCCTACTATCCAGTGCGATAGCAATATCAGTAGTCTGTGCCTGTACTCGTACAGCAGACATCATCGCTACTCCAGCTGTGGATTCCCAGCAAGCAGAGGCAACGCTAGAGGAGCGAACCGAGCAACTCTTTTCTAGTCTCTTCGGAGGTAACCTACGTAATGGGGAGACCGCTACATTAAGCTCTTATCCATTGTAACTGGGGATGGCATGGAGATTCAAATGGTTGGTTTTCACCCTGGGTTATAAATGAGAATCAGGGGACACCAACCCTGCGAAGCTCACGCCCTTATGGAGAGTACTATGATATCTCTACTTTTCACATCTGGAAGTAACCTAATAAAGAATCGAATGCTATGACCAAAGTAAATACATTGGTGTTGATAAGCTCTATGCTCCTTATTGCTACATTCTTAGCGATAGGTTGCATAGGCCCTAAGAAGGAGATTACATCTAGACAGTTTGTATTTGAGACGGTGTCTCCAAGTTATCTAGCAGTGAATGAATATCAGATGATATTCGATACTCTGAGTGAAGCAGAGATGCTTAAGCCTCGCCCTTTCAAGTGTCGTATCGCAGATGGAAAGCTTCATAATATAGATTATCTTGCTATTGCTGGAAATCTCAATTGGGATGGGAGATCTTTCTGTAAAGAGACTGGAGATACGGCCTATTATCGTCGTCTCCCAGTAGTTAGCTCTGAAGATGTCTACTTTAAGAAGAAGTATACCAAGTACTATATCCCCGACAGAGCACTCTATTGGGAGTTCAAGGACATATCCATAGTTAGCAACAATGCAAGCTTTGGTGCAGACTATCCCGTGGGGAGTGACTTGACCCCGATTGTCCTCTTTGGCTTCCCCTCGCTCTATGAGTTCATCCAAAATGGCTACAAAGGGCCTTACACTACGGAGCATCTAATCCGAGCAAATGACAAGAAAGCTTGGGCTAATCTCATACTTTTTGAGACTGGTAAGCCAAAGCTCATCATAGAGAGACTACCTACAGAGGTAGTTGGTGGTGGTATGCCTTCGATAACCATCCGTTTGAAGTTTATAGACAAGAAGGCTGTTATCCGCAACCAACAAGCAGAGGTTAATCACGACACCGATGATGCGTTTGTTAAGCCACATCAGGAGGAGTTTGATCTCCCCGTCACACTCTTGCTAGACATCCAGTAAAATAGGAATTAGCCATTAGGATCGAAATGTGTGGCGGAGCCGATCTGTGGCGAAAGGTTGCACCGCAATCATTTAATGCTTAACTTTGTACGAGTAATAGGAGTGCTTCCTCCTGAGGAAGTCTCTCCTGCTTTGTGCAAACGCTTGCATACACATTAAAAATACAATATAACTCTCATGACAAAAGTAGGTATCAATGGTTTTGGTCGTATCGGCCGACTAGTCTTCCGCGCTTCGCTAAAGCGTGATGATCTCGAGGTAGTAGCAATCAATGACCTCATCGATGTCGAGTATATGGCATATATGCTCAAGTATGACTCTGTACATGGACGCTTCGACGGCACGGTCGACGTACAGGATGGCATGCTCGTAGTCAACGGTCGCAAGATCCGTGTGACAGCTGAGAAGGAGCCACGCCTGATCAACTGGGGCGCTGCTGGCGTAGAGTATGTCGTAGAGAGTACAGGACGCTTCCTCACCAAGGAGCTATCACAGGGACACATCGAGGCTGGCGCTAAGTATGTCGTCATGTCTGCTCCCTCTAAGGATGATACGCCTATGTTCGTCACGGGTGTCAACCTAGAGAAGTATGAGCGTGGTACGCAGTTCGTATCTAACGCTTCTTGTACGACCAACTGTCTCGCTCCACTCGTAAAGGTCCTCAATGACAACTTCGGCGTAGAGCAGGGTCTTATGACTACCGTACACGCTGCTACAGCTACGCAGAAGACGGTCGACGGCCCCTCACTCAAGGACTGGCGTGGTGGTCGCTCTGCTATCGGCAACATCATCCCCTCCTCAACGGGTGCTGCTAAGGCTGTCGGCAAGGTAATCCCCGAGCTCAATGGTAAGCTCACGGGTATGTCCTTCCGCGTACCTACGATGGACGTATCTGTCGTGGACCTAACAGTACAGCTCAAGCGTGGTGCTAGCTACGACGAGATCTGCGCTGCTATGAAGAAGGCTTCGGAGACCAACCTCAAGGGGATTATGGAGTACTGCGACGAGCTACTCGTGAGCCAGGACTTCGTAGGCGATCCACACACCTCTATCTTCGACGCTAAGGCTGGTATCGCTCTGACTGATACCTTTGTCAAGGTAGTCGCTTGGTATGACAATGAGTGGGGTTACTCTAACAAGGTACTCTGCCTCATCGCTCATATGGCTGAGGTCAATAAGTAATCACGCTTAGAAGAGCGAAGAGTTTTCACTCTAAAACAATCGGACGCAAGGCACAGGCGGTAGGAAGAGCATCAAGTGCATCCCCTACCTCTGTGACTTGCGTCTCGCTTTTTTTACTACTAAAGCGTATCACGAGCTGTGGCAGACTGCGTGAGACTGCTACAACGCTGTGATACTCCTTTTATCTGTATATAAGACGATAAGCTGATGGACTTTTACGAACTAGATCTAGAGGATGAGGTCCTCGATGGACTGGATGCGATGAACTTTGTGGAGACCTCTCCCATTCAATCGGAGACGATCCCCCCACTCCTAGAGGGGCGAGACGTCATCGGCTGTGCGCAGACTGGATCGGGCAAGACGGCAGCTTATCTGCTCCCCTTCCTCAATAAGGTAGCACGCCAAGAGCTACCCAAGGATCATCTCGGAGCTGTCGTGATGGCACCCACACGAGAGCTAGCCAAGCAGATCGACCAGGAGGTCGAGGGCTTTGGCTATTACGTCTCGGTCTCCACGCTCGCTATCTACGGGGGTACAGACGGCATTGCCTGGGAGCAGCAGAGACGAGGTATGGCACTCGGAGCAGACATCGTCATCGCCACTCCAGGACGACTCCTCTCGATGCTACGTCTCGGAGCGTGTGACCTATCGCATGTACAGTACTTCGTGCTAGACGAGGCGGATAGGATGCTAGATATGGGCTTTTACGAAGACATTATGGAGATCTACAAGGCGCTGCCTGAGGATTGCCAGCATGTGATGTTCTCTGCTACGATGCCTAAGGAGATCCTCAAGCTCTCGGAGAGCATCCTCGTTGATCCCGTCCTCGTCGAGCTAGCTGTGGCAAAGCCCCCTAAGTCGATTATGCAGACTGCATACATCTGCTATGATGCACAGAAGCTCCCGATCATCCGATCTCTCTTTGCCAATCCTGAGGCAGAACTCTCACGTACCATCATCTTTGCGGGAACTAAGGCGACCGTCCACGCACTCGCTCAGACACTTACTAGAGATGGACTGCCAGTTGCTGAGATGCACTCGGACTTGTCGCAGGAGCGTCGTGAGGAGGTCTTGAGAGACTTCCGTATGGGACGCACCAAAGTACTCGTAGCCACTGACATCGTGGCGCGCGGTATCGACATAGACGACATTGGAGTGGTGATCAACTATGAGGTGCCTCGTGACTTCGAGGATTACGTCCACCGCATCGGCCGTACAGCACGTGGTGCCGATGGCAAGGGCTTGGCGATCACGCTCGTCTCTCCCAGTGATCAGCAAGACTTCGCACGCTTGGAGCAGTTTCTCGAGCAGGAGATCTACCGCATTCCTCTCGACCCCTCACTAGGTGAGGCGCCTACCTATGCTCCCAACGAGCGCTCTAGCAGTCGTGGCTCCTCTAGAGGTAAAGGCAAAGGCAACGGACGTGGCAGATCGCAAGGCAAAGGTCACGGACGTGGTAGATCCCAAGGTAAAGGTCGCTCCTCACAGCGCAAGGGCCGCCCCAGCGGGCGCAAAGGGAACAAGCAGTAACCGACTCGCAGTAATTGACTCTATGAACGCTCATCAGCGTATCGGCATCCTAAGCGATACGCACGGATATATAGATGATCAGATCTGCAAGGCGATTGCTACGTGTGATCTGATCTTTCACGCAGGAGACATCGGCTCTCCGCAGGTCCTGGAGCGCTTGCAGGCCATTGCTCCGACGCTAGCCGTGTATGGCAATATCGATGACGCTGCACTACACGCACAGCTCCCAAAGGTGGTTCATACAGAGGTAGCAGGCGTGGAGCTGATTATGACACATATAGGAGGCTACCCAGGACATTATGAGCGTGCTTTCGCTCCTTATCTTACGCCGTGGCGTGAGCATCCGATGATTACTATCTCGGGGCATAGTCATATCCTCAAGGTGATGCCCGACAAGTCCCGTCCAGGACTACTCCATATCAACCCAGGAGCGGTGGGGCGCAGTGGGTGGCATCAGAGTCGCACCCTCATACGCTTGCAAATAACCTCTGGAAGACCGCACGATCTAGAGGTCATCGAGTGGCCTCGCTGAGATGCCACCCGCTTGAGCGATAGGCTAGATTCCCTTAGCCTCCTCCATAGAGATTAGATTGTTCATCAGGGCGTAGATCGTCAGACCGCTAGGCGAGTGAATGTCTAGCTTGGCGGCTATGTTGCGCCGGTGCGTCACGATCGTGTGCGGTGAGAGGTGCAGGACATCGGCTATCTCCTTATTGGTCAGTCCTCGTGCTACCCATGTGACCACCTCGCACTCTCGCTGCGAGAGAGGCGTCTGCTTCGCCTCATCGCTCTCCAGATTGTCCGTGTCGGGTTGCTCCGCTTCTTGTATTTGCTGTATCAAGCTCTGTGGCTCGATCGTTGGTAGACAGACGAAGCTGTAGCCTTTGTAGAGCTCCTCTGGGAGTAGATTGTGATTGATCGCAACGAGCGTAGGCTCCTTACCCGCAGGGAGTAGATCAGGGTTGTACTGTACACCTGTCAGGAGCGGGTTGGCGATGATTATGTCGGGAGCGATGAATGTGATATGCTGTCTTAGCGCATCTAGGTCGAGCAGATCTACGCATAGTTGCACAGAAGAGTCGGGAAAGCCTCTACGCAGTGCCAATTGCAAGCCATAGGCGAGGAGCTTGTGAGGCTCGATGATAAGTATCGTGTGTTGCATCCGTTGGGGCGTTTATGCGTGTCTGTTGTTAGCTTGGAGTCTCTCCTCGATCTGCTTGATGAGTGGTACGAAAAGACAGTCCTCGATATGATTGTGCCACATCAGGTCGCTCTCGGTGGTAAAAAGCTCGTGCAGGACATTCGTCAGCGCATAGTCTCCCATCGACTGGTAGTACTTGATTAGGATATTCTTGAGATCGGTGATCTTCATCTCTATATGGTCGTGTCTACTCTCAAACTCATCGATCGAGTAGCCCTTGTCGCGCTCTCCCTTTAGTAGCCGATGGACGTAGGGGAAGAGTACCTCGTCTTCGTATCCCATATGCTTGTGTACCTCTTCGACATATGCATCGTAGAAGCGGTGGATCAGGGCAGCCACCTCTGGCGAACCCTCCTCGACAGCGGTGAAAAGGTCTCCCCGCAGATCGGGGAGCTTATAGTCCAGGAAGTAGTGATGCGATCGCTGCAGATAAGCTATGAGCGACTCAGCCGAGATCTCGCCTAGTAGCTCCTCAGGGATCGTGTCGGACTGAGTCGTCAGCATATTGACGACAGCGAGGAGTGTATTCGTATCTACACCGTTAGCCTGACACACCTCATCGACGCTCTTGTCGCCGAAGCCTAGAGGAATGCCAAAGCGGGTGATCACCATAAGTAAGTCATAGTGCGTCAAGATCAACTTACTCAGAGAGGTGTGAGCATCGAAGGGATGATTCAGGAGGGTCGGTGGATTCATAGACTATTAAGTTTGGTAAGTGTGTTACTGTAACTAGATACCGCAGACAAAGATACAAACGATCGGCTGACCGCTCAATACCTATCTGTAGGTAGATGTTAGAGATTAGAGGTTAGAAGTTAGAGATTAGAGGTTAGAGAGTTGTGGCTAGGGGCGCTAGTGCTTCTAGTAGCACTAGTACCCTTAGCCAATGGCCAACAGCTAACAGCCAACAGCTAGTTGACTAGGACTCGGTATAGCTGGTCACCTATGCGAACGAGGTAGGGCCCTGACGGTAGTGCCGAGCAGTCGTACGGCTCACCGCATCGTGCGGTGCTGATCAGTACTCCCTGAGCTGTGTAGAGAGACATCTCAGTATCTGCTGCATAGCCCTCGACGATGAGTCGGTCGTTGGCGATATAGACACGCTGAGTCTCTGCCGTCGGTGTGGTTAGCGCATTGTCTCTGCAGAAGGTTACCTCTAGATGGATCTCTTTATCCACCTTGACACCGACCTCTAGTTCGTCTCGCCAGTCGGTCATCTCCTCGCCATTGACGATCCACTTGTCGACCCGTAGCGTCGGGTCTGGTGTAGCGACACAGTAGACCGTCTCGCCCTCCTTGACCAGTGTCCCAGAGTTTATGATCTCTTGTGTACTGCTGAGTCGTACGGAGAGGTAGCCTCCAGGGCCATAAGTGAAGTTAAAGGGATACTGTGGCACCGTAAGCTCCTTAAAGACAGCGGTCACGTGACCATCACGATAGAGCTCGTAGTAGAAAGGACTCCCCTCGTCTAGTGATCGCTCGCCGTCGGTCCTCCAGTAGTCTAGCTCATGCCCCTTGTCCGCTTTAGCCACGAAGGTGATCTCTACGCCTGCGGGGATACGGTCGCCCGACTTAACCTTTACCGCTGTGCCCATATAATTCATATAGTAAGCATTCTCGATGACGCCACCACCCTCACTATCGTAGGTGATCGTGTAGCCCTCTGCGGGAAGTTTCTTGTAGTGAGCAACGATGTCTACATCGTCTGTGATAATGTACTCAATGAGATATTGGTCAGCCACGTGACAGCGCTCGCCATTGATCTCATAGTAGTCAACCTGATAGCCATCCTCTAGCTCAGACTGTATGTACACCTTGGTACCACGATCCACGAGATCGCCCGAGACTAGATCTTTCCAAGGATTGACGATGGAAACACTCAGAGTACCTCCCTCATTCATAGAGAAAGTGACCCGCGCCTGTCCCGTGGGTTGCTCGCTAGCGGTGCGAGGCACACGAGCCACGATCTGATTCGTCTCGGCAGCCGCTGCATAGTGTGGGTAGTAGTCGTTGTGTGTCTGAATGCCTACCAGCAGCGTGTCCAGTTGCTTACCATCTCGTGTGAAGAGTGACTCAGAAAGCTTGAAGACCCCCCTCTCTACGCTGTATTGATCCGAGAAGATCGGCATATTGGGCGCCTCTCCCTCCTCAGAGGCGATCATCACGTTGGGGTAGGTCGTGGTGTAGCTCTGTCCCTTGGCATCTTGTACCGTCTGCTGGAAGGAGAGATCTATCGTCCGAGGCGATACGTGGACAGGGTCAAGAGTTATCTCGGGACATTGGTCATAGTTGACATCAGACTCTCGCAGCTGATCGGTAAAGAGCGGCAGTTGGTCATAGGTGAGAGCATTGCCCGTAAGGTTAGCCTTCCGAAGTGTGGAGAGCCCCTTGACACCTATCAGACGGCGTAGTTGTGGATTGTTGTATACCTCCAAGGAACTGAGCTGCGTCAACCCCGTGAGGTCTATCGCTTGTAGCTGTAGTTGCGTATTGAGCTTGAGCTTCTTCAGATGCTTCTGCTGTGTCAGGTCGAGGGTCCCTTGCAGTGAAGGCATCTCAGGGGTGCCGAGACGTGTCGAGAGCGAAAGCTCCTCGAGTGTGCCGTCTTGCGGTAGGGTGATGCTCCGCAAGTTTTGCACCTTAAGCACCTTAAGCTGCGGACAGCGAGAGACATCTAGGTGGTAAGGAGTCGTAGAGCCCGACATAGGACAGGCTAAAGCAAAGTCTAGTTGCTCTAGAGCGGGTGAAACTATCTCTCCAAAGCCTAAGACATTGAACTGTCCCTCCGTAACCCACGGCTCTTCGAGCATAGTGATAGAGGTGCCATCGATAGTTATCTTAGTCCCCTCTGCCACAGGCTTAGCATAGGTGTGGGTGACAGCCATAGCATAGCGACTCTTGGGGTCAGCAAGCGTCTCGCTCGACCCGTCTCCCCAGTAGACAGTCACCGAGGCACTAGGTAGGGTGTTGTACTTAAAGGTCACGGAGCTACTCCCAGGAGTCACACATAGCTCGATGGGGTACTCTAGTCCGTTCTGAGCGAGTAGCCCCTGGAGTGGTAGGAGCGGTAGGAGGCAGAGTAGGAGCCAATAGGTAATCTTTGCTTTCATACTGATATGGATCTATTGATACGAAGACAAAGGCTCTCGATACAACTATGGGGACTTAGTTGCAGAGCCTTGATGGATCAACTAAGCTCCCTTCATATTGCGAAGATAGTTATTTCTAATGACAAAGTGTAATCAGATACGTTAGAGCGTCCGTCCCCGAACCAGCGAAACGATGCTGTAACATTCGTTCGACAACGGACGCTCAGACCGAGCGTCCCTACAGCGGGCTACACGTCAACCACAAAGGCGCACCAAGCAGTAGTAGTGCTTGATGCGCCTTTTATGTTTGCGTCTCGTGATCTGCGAGACGAGCAGCTTCTTAGCTTAGTCTAGTATAGTGACCCAGCCGTGTGTATCAGGCTCGTCGCCGTACTGGATACCACGTAGCTTGTTGTAGAGCTTCTGGCAGATAGGACCAGGCTTACCATCCTTAGAGATCTCGTAAGTCTTGTGCTCATCGAGGTCATCGACACGTAGTATCGGGCTGATGACAGCGGCCGTACCACAAGCACCAGCCTCCTCAAAGGTAGCTAGCTCCTCCTCAGGTACGTGACGACGCTCTACCTTCAGACCGAGGTCCTCAGCGAGCTGCATCAAGCTCTTGTTCGTGATAGAGGGTAGGATAGAGGTAGACTCCGGAGTGATGTACGTGTTGTCCTTAATTCCGAAGAAGTTAGCTGGACCGCACTCATCGATATACTTCTTCTCCTTAGCATCGAGGAAGAGGCAAGCGCTGTAGCCCTTCTCGTGAGCTAGGACGGTAGGTACCATACCAGCAGCATAGTTACCACCCACCTTGATCGTACCAGTACCCAAAGGAGCGGCACGGTCATAGCCACGCATGATTGCCATAGGCGTAGGCTTGAAGCCCTCCTTGAAGTAGGGGCCTACAGGAGATACGAAGACGATAAAGAGATACTCAGGAGCTGGCTTGACACCTACCTGCTCACCGAGACCGAGTAGGAGTGGACGGATGTAGAGAGAAGCACCGCTCTCGTAGGGAGGTACGTAGTCCTTGTTGAGCTCGACAGCCTTCTTGACAGCCTTGATAAAGAGCTCTTCGGGTACGGGAGCCATGACGACACCCTCAGCTGAGCGGATCATACGCTTAGCATTCTCCTCGACACGGAAGAGGCGGATCTTACCATCCTTACCACGATAAGCCTTGAGACCCTCAAAAGCCTCCTGACCGTAGTGCAGACAGGTTGCACCCATGTGTAGTGTGATCGTCTCCTGTGAAGAGACCTCTAGCTCACCCCACTTGCCATCACGATAGTAACAGCGTACGTTGTAATCGGTCTTGAGGTAACCAAACCCCAATGATGACCAGTCCAAATTCTTCATACTATATATAGGTAATAAAGTTGTTAGTAAAGTCCGTAGTAACGATCGGTCTACAAAGATACCTATTTTATTTGGTATTAGACGACTCAAAAACAAACCTGTAGATTCAACTATCAAATGCAACTGAATTGGTTTCATCGAGCTTCTGATAAAAAAGCTGTCCAGGAGTTAGGAAGTTGAGTTTCTTGCGAGGCCTGTTATTAAGGAGCTTTTGTACTCTTCGGACCTCCTCTGTGGAGTAGTTGTTGA